>Ga0307507_10002257_pt1 | contig 41084 bp, 29 predicted proteins | sample 7_EM_MG_FD_207223 | JGI IMG/M metagenome (GOLD analysis project Ga0307507, IMG submission 207223) | Populus trichocarpa ectomycorrhiza microbial communities from riparian zone in the Pacific Northwest, United States - 7_EM | ecosystem: Host-associated > Plants > Roots > Unclassified | place... | reverse complement strand
CTGACAAGTGTATTTAAGACCTGCTATTCTCCGGACTTAGAGAGAGCAGACTTCGACAGACAGAGTTTTCAATATACTTGGTTGAACAGTTACTTCTTCGGTTCGCTTCGAGAATCCAGTAAGACCCCAAACATACTTAGCTATTAGGAACTACTTGGTAGTTGCGATATAGTAAGAGGTTTGTTACAACAACTTGGTCTAAGCCTCCGGTACTTAGTTTTGTTACATACCGCACTTTGGTATAGAGATAGTATCGTTACCCTATCGATTCCCGCCACCACCCAGGAGGCGGTTACAGAAGTATAATTTACACTCAATTTCCGAAGGCACTTACCCGATGCAGCGACCTCCTCCTGCAACTCAGCAAGTAGGGCACGATTAGGACTATATTGATAATCTCTAACGCTTGCAGGTGGAGTAAAGTAAAGCACACTAGGCTTTCCTGTAGGTAAACTTGGACGGTTTCTCTGATACCGAATGCGATGGTTGTCCCATAATCTCACAAAATTAAAAATTTCTGTACCGATAATTGGAAAGTATACAAACAACAAAGCAATTTTATCTGCTTCAGAATCTGTAAATAAACCTAAAGACCCTAAATTGTCAAAGTAATTCTACACTCATATTGGCCCCTATCTACACATGAAAGAGAATGAGCAAAAGTGGAAAAAGTGAAAAATATAGGACGGAAAAGAGTGAATGATTTGGACAATAAGGCAGATAGAGCTCGAGGGCAAGGAAAGTGACACAATCATCTGACAAATAACAGCACGAGCACTTAGGAACCTTTATGTGTAGATGAGTTTCAGGCAATACTCAAACTGTGGTTTATTAATATAAACCAACAGAACCAAACTCTGGCTTTACAATAGGAGATAACTGTGAAGATATAGTCTCTGGGTGGGAAACTGGACGAAATTTTGACAGATCTAAGAACTTATATTTTACCTTCCAAGTGAGAGTTTGGCTCCGACTCATATGACGCCACCAAGCTTCAATTCGCTGATTTAAGGTTGATGTACCGTACCACCAGATTTTGTTGAATGGTATCGTCGGATTTGAATCTTGATGAAGGCGCCAGTGTGCGCTAGCCATCATCATAGTCTCTGTCCCACGATCTGAGCGAATAGAATGGGGCAAAATATTCGTTTGACTAAGAACCTCCAGATACTGACGGAGGCAGGATATTCCTGTTCTGGTGGAAATTCCCACATATATCCAAGGAATATAGCTAAATCAAGACATCGTTATATATCAGCATCTAAACTTAAAGTACGAAGTTGGAGACTACATTTGGGGCAAAGTGAGTATGAAAAAGCATGAATACTAGCTATCTATGATTGGCATAGAGCCAAGTGAAGAGCTAGTCAGGGAAGTGACGCAATAGGTACTGGAATAATTGGCCCTCAGGGAAGAATATTGCAGTTGCCTCTATTAGGCAAGCGCAAATGAAGTTTCCTTGGGCTTTTGAATAATGTATAGGCTGAGAAGCCAAGCATTAGTAATAGGTATACACTTAATTGGCAATATTGAACGGAAAATTTCGGTTCCCTCAATATGCGATCAATTATCCTTGGTGGCAGGTCAAAGGCTTGCTTGCATATGAATCAAAGTCAATGATTGGCAGTGATAGCAGACTGCCGCATACACCAAGGTATGTTAGGTGTTATGAAGAAAGTATGGCACGACATGATATTGGGTTAGAGTTAAACGCTGAGGAAGCCGTTTTCTCCCCACGACATTATTGACCCCGGTTATCTTAGCTTTGCTTTAGTTCTATTCCAATTGTCACTAGATTCCATAGTGCTAATAGGTGCCGTTACTAGTGGCCGACGCATGCTCTCTCTCAACAGAACTGGGTGAGCATCAACCGCAATGATGCTGCAGATCAGACATGAATTCAAGTACCTTTAATGTACAGTTATTTTAGGAACCCTGAGGGAAGGGAACTCGCAGGAACTTGTATTTAGGTCTGAGTTTTCAATTATATGCGTTGTGGCTACTGATATCATTTGGCCATCTACCATAAGCGAGCATATGCGGACCTAGTGTTGTTCTCAACCATCATGCGTTGGCAACTACTCGCCAATGCATGACGATTGTGAACACGACCAGGTGCGCATATGCTCAGATAGGGTAGATGGCCCAATGATATCAGGAGCAACAACGCATGAAATTGAAACCTCTGACCTATATCCAAGTACGTGCGATATCTCTTGCTGAAGGTGCCTCACTAAACAATACCTTCAAGATACTTGAGTTCGGGTCTAATGCAAAGCATTATGGCTGCATATGCGGACCCAGTTGGGTTCACAAACGTCATGCGTATGCGAGTACTGCATAGGAGCCAAAGTAATCCTTGGAGTCAACGGTGGCGCCTACCTGTGAACTCTATTGAGTATGCAATAACAGGGATTCCGGTCGACAACGCATACCTTCTTGAGTGTGATGAAAAGTCTATGCCTGTATAGCTGAATAAAGAAAAAAGGAGCATCAGATCCAATAGAATTGGATCAAAAATTGTAGTCGTAGATGACAACACATTTCATAGCTCCCGTGTACATTTCGCCTAGGGTTTAAGATCAAATGCGAGAGGTATGTACCGTGAATATGCATCTACTCCAGCATAAATTTCAATTCCATACATGCTTAATTTGTGATGGCCGTCTATGGACCATACATAGTTTGGCCCTGAAACGAAGTAGCCACCTTTTGGCATATAGTTGACATGTAGACGGCGACTTGCCACACCGACTGGGTCTAGCTCATGCAGAATGCTGAACATTCGGTCTCGTGCTACTGGTATACCACACTGTCGTAGTCTCTGATACGTATACTGCCGACCATACAGTGTGATTTGACTATTTTCAAGCTCCGCCTGAAGTGCTTGTCGCATGACCTCATTATGCACTGTGAATTCAGTGTGCTGAAAGCGCCGTCTCATACCTAGCGCTAGTCTCAATCTTTTGAGACTACTTTATAATTAGCCCTGCAATCTAGCCTATTATCCCACTAGAATACAAACATAAATAAAATCAACATTACCAGCAAGAAATATACTTGAATTAACCTATATTTTGATAGAAATTGGATACCCTTCCTTGTGTAAAAACCCTATCATCTCAGTATCATTAAGTCCCATATCATAGAAAAGTACCCAGAGCCGAGTTTCAAGAGAAGGGTAAAATTGGAACTGGCTGTATTTGATAAAATCCCATTCTTGAAAACGCCGCTGAAGCGTACGTATGCTCGATGGCAAAAATGGCACTGGTACTGTATCTAGGCTAGCATTGGATATCTCGAGTAGATGTTGATGAAAGAGTTGTTGTATCTCGCTTGCTGTTCGATCCTGATAAATATACCAGTACCAGAGGAGCTCCTTGAAGATTTCCATGCTATTGATATCCTAGAATTGTATAATTAGAATCATTCACCACACTATGTCTCAAGATCATACCATTCGTTTTAGTAATACAGTCTAGTACTTAGATCCAAATTTTCTTCCAATTGAAAAATTGAGGTAGTAAACTGACCGCAATTGTGGTGGCTTAAAGAATACTCGAGGCTTAAGGGAAATATCTCAAAGACTTACTTGAAGGATTGACCCCCCTTTTATACAAATTTGTCTCTTATTATTGGATTTTAGAATTGATATCCGTTACCTCTCAATACGTCTACTATATTTTTACGATAGTTCTATCTCCCTCCAGCATTACTGCCACTCATTTACAGACTTAAGTTTACTATTTTAGACCTCCGATCGTTACAAGCAGGTTGAGGGAGTAAGTCGTTCTAGCTAATTGATGGCTGGAGATCAACACAGCACAAGAGAAGGCGAAACAGGTCCGGTTTCATCAACCTATTGGAATTGCCCAGCACGGTATGAAAGCTTTCACCGCACCAGGATGGACGTCCCTTGTGTTCATTCTGCAATTGCTGGAACCCTGCCCCTTATCCAGATGGAACTTACCCTAAAGCATCTCATCATAAACGCCAGAAGGTCTTAATAGATTCCAATCCGATAGCGAAGTCAATTTCCACCATAGATCAAGTACTAATTCTCAATATTATAGTCTTCCACTCGGACTATGCCATTGTCCACTAATGATTCAACTACTAGTAAATCCAGCTCACAGCACTTGCAACTTCCATTGCGTCCTCCTAGTCATATTCAATCAAGACTACTTCCCCCACTACCACCAAATCCGTATCTTGCCACTACTGCTGCTTCCACATTTACGCCTATACATCCCCAGTTATCAAACCCACAATTAGGTCCTTTCCCATGTAACAGTAGTAATACCAAGGGTGTGAGAAATGCTAACTAGCTTATCAGACCCCTATCCGTCATCATCTACCTCATTCGGTTTTCACCAGCAGCCTCAATTTCCCAATATAAAGCAAAATGCTACTGCTGTAGAGGGCGCAAGATTGCCTTCCAGATTAGTGAAGAAACCAATCAGAGCAGTTCCAAGGACCACACCATATCCTATCAATTCTCAATTTCCCTTACCAATATTGCCAGTAGTAGCAGCTAAATCTTCCACAATTGATATTTTTGAACAGAATTTGCAAATCCTATGTGGCCCCGGACCCAGCATCACGATTTTATTGCCCAGCAACCTCATGTCAAGTTCAAGCTATTTATTATTGCTGGAGAACAGAAGTGGCGGCCATCCAATATCATTTTAAAAGAATCAATTATGGGCTCCGAGGATACTAGTTTGCAGTGGCCGGACTTTCTCCCCTTCGAGTCTTGGAGAATACAACCTCCTTTCACAATTGGAAAACTTTATATCAAGCACAAAGAAATGGAAAGCGGCCAATCATGCGAGATTGTTATGTCGCTGCAGGATGGGACAACGGTTCAAAATTACCTCTCTGGCTTCCACGCAGTTCTCAAGAGCCCGGTACCTTAGAGCAACTCATTGAAACCTGGTTTCCTACTGCAAAGGACAAAATTACAATTATTTTTGAGTATATTAATACGGATATTAAAACTTCCCCACTCCTAGCCCCTGATATTCCCCCTCAAGTACGTACCACTAATAAGGAAATTACCTATACCTCTCATTCTACTACTCAATTAATTTCATCTTCAAGTCAACCATTTTCGTCCTCGCCACCACTTCTAGCCGTAATACCCACTGAGCCCTCTGTCAAAAACAAACCTAGTTTACATAAATCGCCAGTCCACGATTCTGATTACCGCAATGATACTTCAGAATCATCTGACTCAAGTTTACTCTCACTGGCAGAATTGATCAGCCAAGTACAAGAGATATCTAAAATCTCGGGAGATGAAGTTAATCTTCACTGTACCAGAATTAACCAACCTGCCAGTGCCCCCTTTGCGGACCACAATTCCGAAAGCTCATTGTCTAGTTTACCTAGTACTCCCCCTCTTTCACAACCCCAGTTGGCTGGCTGTAGCTCCTCGCTACCTCATATCTCCTTGTTGTCGGACCCCTTATTGGCCACTGCTGCTCCCCCCTCACCTGCAAGTCCGAACTTAGCTCCGGTGTCACCACCAGGTCTTTCCTCCCTATGTTTTGTTTTATTGACTAATTACTTATCACTTCTGTGATTTCTAGCAGGTATTCCGATTTAGAATTAGTACATATCTGCAGAATTAACCAAGCTTACATTTCCTTGTACTCAAAGAATTGCAGGTAGACGATTATGCGGAAATGATTAGACTGGCTACCCCCCACCACTTACGCCAATTGAAGGTTATTATTATTTCCATCTCCTACCAACTCCTATTAACTTGTGCTGTTAATTTAATAATATAACTGGACAGAGAGATCATGCCCAAGTAGCCAGTTCTTCACCAATCCAAACACCACCAATTCGAGAAGACTCTGGAGGTACTAGAACCCTACGACCACGAATGGGCCCTCAACAGGCCCCAAAACGGGTTCAGTCAGATTCATACAAGTCTTCTGGTCCCCCCCGTGATGTCTGAACTTCACTTCCGCTTCCTTTGCCATTTTCCTTTTTTTTCTTGCGCCTAAATTACCTTTCTTTACACACTTGTTGTATATCACGTTTCTACTCCACATTGGTATCTTTTCATCTCTGACTTTAACCATTAACCTGTTTCCATATCAATGCTCTCGTATTTCATTTCATTTGTCATTTACTATCATTCCTTCTCACTTATTAAAGTCATATACAATTTGCCTTCTGTCATGCGAATTCTAGTTATCAATTTTTCTAGTTCAATTTGTTTTTACTTTATTTTATTTTTACATTCTTTGTTCGGTTTCCTTTTTCCTCATGATGTCTATGATGATTAGCAGGGTTCATAGCACTCTCCTGAGACTGAAGGATGCAATTCTAATTTTTTTCGTTGTGGGTTTCGCTTATCCGATAACCTAAAATCAATGTATGAGTTCGGTGGCGGTTTGGGTCGTTGTCGACCACCGTACTTAGAGACCGCCGTAGAGTCCTGAACCGTTGTCGCCTCGTGTTTGGTTTTTTTCACTTTGTTCATAGTTGCAGCGTGAGAACTCTAGCTCACTCGGCTATTCCGGGCGGCTAAAATGCAAGAATTTGTTTGGCCCAGAGGGGGGTCCGGGAAAGAGGTCAGGTTTTGAACTGAGAAATTTAGAACTCCCGGAAACCTACAGCAGACAGCGAATTATATTGGTTCTCAATATCGGGGATAGAGGTGGGGTTTCACCATACCTTGGAGGGTGAAAAGTATCCCGTTACGCAGATACTTGTATGGGAGCTTTGAAGATCTAGGCGATACAGGGTTGTTGCAGCACATCTAAAAAATTTCAAACCTTTTGTTTGGTCACAGAGATATTTCCCCCAAGCCTCGAGTTCTGACTGTCCTCTTAGGGAGCTTGGGGGAAATATCTTCTCTGGAAAAATAGAATATGCAGCACCTTTTATTTGAGACTTTCTATGAACTTGTATTCTAGCTAGTCCTAGTGCAAACATAATGCCGATACCAAGATGACACTTGTATACTGAGGTGTTTAAATGAAAGGGATAATTTTTCCATACCTTATACAAGAAGTATTTCCACTATTGTAATTAGTTTCTGTTGGGGGGACATTGGCCTTGTCCCTAGCTGGCGGATGCTCAGAACTCTTGGTGAGAGTACGACCGATGCGAATTTAGGGCCCGTTTACCTATAGACGGCCGTCTAGAAACCAGAGACAGTGCCGACCGTCAAAGAAAGTCGGTTAGATAAACGGGCTTTAAGCTATATACTAGACAGTATATTTGCTAAACATTCAACCATTCTATTTTCTTTACGCACCTTCGACTATCTATCTATTTCTAAAAAGTAAATTTGTAATAGGTGGTTGGACTAGACGGTGGCGTCTCAATTGTTATCTGATAAACGGCGCAAAAGTGTTTGACCAATTTTCCACGGTCCTGGATCCTTGTAGCTACTTTAGACCGTCAAAGTTACGTTGCCTACTCTACGGAGGTACTAGGGGTAGGGGTGGAGTATTGGGACAAACAGGGGTAGCAGAGGCTTGAGCATATACTTTGGAAGGAGTATCAAAGAACCATGACTACTAGTTCGAGTAATTCCGCCACCCCTTGCCTGTCCCAATATTTTCCCCCTCACCCGAGTACAGCGTGTAAGTTTTGTAGGTTCCACAAACGGGGACTTCCGCCCTCCCCCTGTGTAGCCTACAAAACTTACGCGCCGTGCCTCTGAAGGTAAACGCCATCCACTTTGCCGCATCCTCCCCCCTGACAAGCTCCCCTGAAGGGTCGGCATCGTTTCAAGCTGTTAGATGGGCGTCTATGTAAACGGGCCCTTACACTGCAGGTGTTGTCATGCTGGAAGGTGTGCATGATTCCTCGGTGAAGGGAATGATTGAGCAGAGCCTTTTGTGCAACACCAATGTGGTGGGTGATGTGTTGTCAGATCTGCCCCCATAAAATCTATCGACTACCACCCCCAACGCTCCCCCTGCCCTCATAGAGAACGAGTAAACCGATACACCATACGAAATGGATCCGATAGCACGCCGAAGCCCCGTCATTTCAATAAACAACAACTGTGGTAATATCACGGACAGCTACAAAAACGTGTGGAATAACTGCGATATATCGGTAGCCGATGAGAAACGCGCCATTCTGGAATGGATATCTCCCCTTGAACCTCGCGAAAGACATCAGACTATAGGCATGGGCCGGGTTGCCGGAGTGGGCGACTGGCTTTTTGATACAAACGAGTTTACCCAGTGGAATCAAAGTGGTGACGGAACTACTAAGCCAATCTTATTTTGTTATGGGAATCCCGGTGTTGGAAAGATTTATCTTAGGTATGGATGGTGGTTCCCGTGAAGAGCGTGGGCGATGCTAAGTAGTAATTATAACAGCTCCCTTGTGATTGATAGATTGTACGGCCTGACCGATGTGAGAAATACGGCCGTAGCATGTGTATACTGCGACTTTCATGCTCAGAATGAACAAACGGCGACGGGGTTGTTTGGAGCACTGTTAAATCAGGTTGTTAGCGCACTGGAGCCGATCCCGGAAAAAGTACAGAAGGCGTTTAAGAATTCGAAGGGGGGCGCTGGTGGGCGCAGACTCCTACTTGCGGAGATCCTCGAGGTTCTTGCTAAGTCTTTGTCACGTTTACGGAAGGTATTCATCTGCATAGATGCATTGGACGAGTTTCCCGAGAAACATCGGCCAGAACTTTGGGAATCCTTGCAGCAAATTGTGCAGAAGTGCCCAAACACTCGGCTATTCCTAACTGGGAGGCTTCACATACGGGGCGAGTTGGAGAAATATTTTCCTAGAACTGCGGAGATGCTGCCAATAAGTCCTAGGGAGAATGATATTGGCTTATATCTTAATATGAGGCTGAATAGATGCTTTGAGCTGAGCGGAATGGACAAGGAATTGGAAGCCGATATTCTAAGGATTATTCCAGAGGTGGTCTCGGGGACGTATGTGCTCTTCCGAGGGATTCCCGGGGTAGAGCTGATTGTGATGACTAGATTCCTCCTTGTTTCTCTCAATATGGACACAATCCTTGCCGAAGCCACCACTCACCAGAAGAGACAAGCACTCCTCAGGGTACCTCAGGGCCTTGGTTTACAGGATGCATACCATGCAACATTGGATCGGATAAAACAGCAAGGCGGAAGCAAGGCGAGGCTTGGGATGGAAGCGCTAATGTGGATTTCCCGCAGTGAGCGGCCCTTAGGATCGCGGGAGTTGTGTCATGCCTTAGGGGTAGAATTAGGAGAGGAGGACTTTGCTATCCAAAACATACCTTCGATACAGACTGTACTGGGTTTCACTTTAGGACTCGTCACTATTAACGAACAGGCCTCAACCCCCCGCCTGGTGCATTTCACACTCCAGGAATATCTAGAACAAGATCCCACCTTATTTGTAAAGGCTGACTCAATGATGGCCGAAATATGCCTCACCTATTTGAACTGCCGGTTAGTTTGGGCGCTGCCGCCTAACCCTGAAGAGGCCCGGGAGACAGAGACAGCACAGTTTCTTGAATATGCTACATGCTTCTGGGGAACCCATGCAGCCAGGGGGGTGACTGAACAGACGAAATCACTAGCGTTGCGACTCCTTAACAGATACGAGAACCATGTATCAGCCGTCGTTCTCTGGAGGGGGGGGGGGGTGCGCCAGAGGTACCGGGAGGAGGATGTTTTAGGAATAAGTGGACTATACTGTATTGTATTTTGGGGGATTGCCGAAATTGTGATTGTAATGCTGGAGATGAAAAGGTGGCAAGTGAATGGGCGTGATTCTAGGGACGAGACACCATTGGTGTGGGCTGTGAGATATAAAAATCATAGGATAGTGGAACTGTTTCTAAGGCAGGATGAGATGGAACCCAACACTGTTATTAATGACGGCCGCACAGTATTATCGTATGCTGCTGAGTTGGCGAATGAAGATGCAGTGAAACCCCTTCGAGCACACGGAGATGTCGATCCCGATTTACCGGATAGCAATAGTCAAACGCCACTATTATATGCCAGCATTTCGAAGGCTTGGGGCATAGTAAAACTACTTCTAAACCGCAAGGATGTCGATCACAATTCACAGAATATAGCTGGCCGAACATCCCTGTCCTTTGCTGCCCAGCGGGGACGAGAGGATCTAGTGAAGCTGCTCCTGGAACGCGGGGACGTCAACGCCAGCCCACCGGATAGGGACGGCCGAACACCCTTGTCACCTGCCTCCGAGTGGGGAGCGGAGAGTGTAGTCAAGATATTTCTGGAACGCAGGGATGTCGATCCCAATTCAACGAATAGCTCTGGCCGAACACCCTTATCGTTCGCTGCCACGAGAGGTCGTGAGGGTGTAGTGAAGCTTCTTCTGGAACTCGAGGATGTCGACCCTAATTCACAAGATAACTATGGTCGAACACCCCTATCATTCGCTATCCAAGGAAGACATGAAGATACAGTAAAGCTACTTCTAGAACGCGGGGATATCGATCCCAATTTACCGGATAGAGAGGGCCGAACACCTTTGTCATTTGCTGCTGCGCGTAGGATGGAGGGTTTAGTGAAGCAACTTCTGGCGTGCAGGAATGTCAATCCTAATTCACCTGATAGGAATGGTCAAACACCGCTATTACACGCCGCCACCTGGCAAGCTTGGAATGTAGTGAAGCTACTTCTGGAACGTGCAGATATCAATCCTAGTGTAACAGACAGCAATGGTGGAACACCCTTATTATTTGCTGCTAAGTGGGGGGCGGAGAGTCTAGTGAAGCTACTTCTACAACGCGGAGATGTCAATCCCGACTTACCGAATAGAGATGGCCGAACACTCCTGTCATTCGCTGCCGAGTGGGGACGAGAGTATCTGGTGCAATTGCTCCTGGAAAGTGGGGATGTGGATCCTAATTCTCTGGATAGCAATGGTCGAACCCCTCTATTATATGCGATAATGTCGAGAGAAGTGGGTATAGTGAAGCTACTTCTGCAACGCATGGATGTCAACCCTGATTTACGGGGTAATGATGGCCGAACACCGCTATTCCTAGCTTCCTGGGAACGCTCTGTAGAGATAGTGAAGCTACTGCTGGAACGCAAGGATGTCAGCCCCGACCTACCGAACAGAGATGGCCAAACACCCCTATCTTGTGCCGCTGAGCGCGGGGCGCAGGGTATAGTGGAGCTGTTTCTGGAACGCGGGGATGCCAACCCCAATTTCCTGGATAGTAATGGTCGAACACCACTATCTTTAGCTGCTGCGAGCGGACAAGAAGGTGTAGTAAAGCTACTCCTTGAGCGGGAGTATGTCGACTCTGATTCACCGAATAGAGATGGCCGAACACCTTTGTCATTTGCTGCCGAGTGGGGGAAAGAGCATATAGTGAAGCTGCTCCTGGAACGTGGTGGCGTCAATCTTGCTTCATTGGATATCTATGGTCGAAGACCCCTATCATATGCTATCATGAATAGGCGAGGAGGTGTAGTCAGGCTATTATGGGGACTCCAGAACCGCCATTTACCAATCGCACGAAGCCCGGGATCGAGTTCCAACCTCGCCACTACTAATAGCACAATATACAAAGTACCCCATCGACTCACAGCAACAGAACCTGCCGCTTTAGATAGAGAAGATGATCTTCCACTCTGAAGCTCCTATCTGAGCCTCCTTTAGAAAAATCTACCGCTCAAACACTCTTTACTCGATCAATTACGCTCACCTCCGGCTCCATCCGCCCCTACCCCTGCCTTCGTTCCAGCTCGCCATTTCATTTCTTCCCTAGGGCTTTAATCCTGCTTATTTCCTTGCTTTTCGCCTTGGTAACATGCCATGGGCAAGGGGGTTATCTTGAATTATTTCACTCATCCGCCGAGCCTGGTAGTAGCTGATACTTTTGTCTTAGTTAGATTCGTTGCATTTTGAAATTCCGTCTCTACCATACTTTGTTTTTTTGTTCTTCTTTCGCTTCTAATTTTGATTGAGATTCGTGTTGTATAGTATTTCTAGTGTATCATAACTTATGGGGAGAAGTATTTGTCGAAAATCACGAAGCTTCAGTATCGATGGTGTTGAGAAGTGAACCCGGTGGAGAAAGGTTGTAGAGGAGAGCAACGCTGTACATAGACTAGGATTTTAGGTGAAGCAGAAAGTTTTTGGAAGTTTTAGAAGTTCGGAGTAGAGAATTTCGGGGGTTAGCGGTTAAGATTTGCAAGGGTTTGAGATAAAACGGTGTCGCGCTGTGATGGTGGAAAACATGAGAGTAACAGGGAAGGGATCGGGGCGGTTTATGAATTACCACAGAGAAAGGAAAGCTCGGTTACCAGAATAAGCTAAGTACTTGTGCGACGGAAACTGTTCTAGAAGAAGTTTGAAGAAGTTGATAACAAGGTGTTGAAGGTTCTGGCGAGTGGAAGACTAAATGTTGAGAAAGGAAGTTTTCTACAAAGAGATCACGGTGTATATTATATTGGCTACCTCCGGCGACTCAGAAAGAAGAAGGACCTCAAAAATTCCTCTACAAATAATAGCCTATATTAATGAGTATTCGCTCATAATAGCACAAGTCTGGTCACCGTGACTAAGCCGCCGTACTGTACAAGTACAAGCGATGCGAATTCACACTGCCGGTATTGCCATGCTGAGAAGGTGCGCATGATTTATCTATAAGGGGAATAGGTGGGGCTTTTTGTGCAACACCAATGTGGGTGATGTGTTGTTCCATCTGCCCCTCGAAAATCCATCGACTACTATCCCCAGTACTCCGCCTCCCCTCCTAAAGAACGAGTTTCAACAACTAAATCGATAAACCGATACACCAGACGAAATGGATCCGATAGCACGCCGAAGCCCCGTCGTTTCAATAAACAGCAACTGTGGTAATGTCACGGACAGTTACAAAAACGTGTGGAATAACTGCGATATATCAGTAACCGATGAGAAACGCGCCGTTCTGGAATGGCTATCTCCCCTCGAACCTCGCGAAAGACATCAGGCTATAGGCATGGGCCGGGTTGCCGGAGTGGGCGACTGGCTTTTTGATACAAGCGAGTTTACCCGGTGGAATCAAAGTGGTGACGGAACTACTAAGCCAATCTTATTTTGTTATGGGGTTCCCGGTGTTGGAAAGACGCATCTTAGGTATGGATGGTGGCTCTCTTAAAGAGCGTGGGTGATGCTAAATAGTAGCAATAACAGCTCCCTTTTGATTGATAGATTGTGTGGCCTGGCCGATGTGGGCAATACAGCCGTAACAGGCGTATACTGCGACTTTCATGCTCAGAATGAACAAACGGCGACCGGGTTATTTGGGGTACTATTAAAACAGGCTGTCAACGCACTGGAGCCGATCCCGGAAGAAGTACAGAGGGCCTTTGACAATTCAAAGGGGGGGGTTGGTGGGCGCAGACTCCTACTTCCTGAGATCCTCGAGGTGCTCGCCAAGTCCATGTCACGTTTACGGAGGGTATTCATCTGCATAGATGCATTGGACGAGTTTTCCGAGAAACATCGGCCAGAACTTTGGGAATCCTTGCAGCAAATTGTGCAGAAGTGCCCAAACACTCGGCTATTCCTAACTGGGAGGCTTCACATACGGGGTGAGGTAGAACAATATTTTCCTAGAACTGCTGAGACGTTACCGATAAGTCCTAGGGAACATGATATTGGTTTATATCTAAGGATGAGACTGAGCAGAGACTCTGAGCGGAGCAGAATAGACGAGGAATTGGAAGCTGATATTCTAAGGATTATTCCTCAAGTCGTCTCGGGGACGTATGTGTTCTCTTGAGGTATTGGGTTCTAGGAGCAGAGCTAACTGTGATCACTAGATTACTCCTTGCTTCTCTCAATATGGACGCAATCCTTGCAGAAGCCACGATTCACCAGAAGAGACAAGCACTCGGCAGGGCAGCTCAGGGCTTTGGTTTACAGGATGCATACCATGCAACATTGGATCGGATAAGACAGCAAGGTGGAAGCAAGGCGAGGCTTGGGATGGAAGCGCTAATGTGGATTTCCCGCAGTGAGCGGCCCTTGGAATCGCAAGAGTTGTGTCATGCGTTGGGGGTAGAATTAGGAGAGGAGGGCTTCACCATCCAAAACGTGCCTTCGATACAAACGGTACTGGGTTTCACTTTAGGACTCGTCACTTTCGAAGAAGAGACCTCTACCCCCCGCCTCCTGCATTTCACGCTTCAGGAGTATCTGGAACAACATCCCACCTTATTTGCTACTGCTGACTCAACGATGGCTGAGATATGCCTCACTTATTTGAACTGCCAGTTGGTTCGGGCGCTACCGCCCGACAGTTTAGAGGCCCTAGAGATAGCACCGTTTCTTGAATACGCTACATGCTTCTGGGGAACCCATGCAGCCAGGGGAGTGACCGAACAAGCGAAATTACTAGCGTTGCGACTCCTTGACAGATACGAGGACCATATATCTTCCGCTGTTTTCGGCAGAAACATGCAAGCTAAGTCATACTGGGGCAGGGCTTGGGGCTGGCGTTATTTGAGGGGTGTTCGAGGAATTAGCGGACTACACTGCATCGCATTTTGGGGGATTGCCGAAATTGCGATTGCTATGCTAGGGATGAAAATATGGCAAGCGAATAGGCCTGATTCCCGTGGCTGGACACCGTTAATGTGGGCCCTAACACACAATAATCACGGGATAGTGGAGCTATTTCTAGGGCAAGATGATATCGAACCCAACACTGCTATTGGGGGCGGCCGCACAATATTCTCGTTTGCTGCTGAGTTGGGAAATGAAGATGCACTAAAGCTCCTTCTAGCGCGCTGGGATGTCGATCCTAACTTGCCAGATAGAAATGGCCGAACGCCCCTGTCGCTGGCTGCCGAGAGAGGATATGAAGATGTAACGGAGCTACTTCTGAAACGCGGGGATGTCGATCCCAATTCAACGGATAGCTATGGTCGAACACCACTATTTTATGCCGCCACCTGGAAGGCAGAAGGCGTTGTGAAACTACTTCTGCAACGCGCCGACGTCGATCCTAATTTATCGGGTAATGATGGCCGAACACCTTTAGTCTCAGCCTCTGGGGAGCGCTCTACAGAGATAGTCAAACTACTTCTCGAGCGCAGAGATGTCAATCCCAACTTACCAGATAGAGATGGCCGAACACCCCTGTCATTTGCTGCCGTGTGTGGGGCAGAGAGTGTAGCGAGGCTACTTCTAGGGCACAGGGACGTCAATCCTGATTCACCAGATGGCAATGGTCGAACACCGCTATTGCATGCCGCTACTTGGGGGGCTTGGGATGTAGTGAAGGCACTTCTAGAACGCGCAGACGTCAATCCCAATTCAGCAGATAGAGATGGCCGGACCCCCTTGTCATCTGCTGCTGCATGGGGGGCGGAGAGTGTAGTGAAGTTACTTCTAGAGCGCAGGGATGTCGACCCTAATTCACCAGATAGAGATGGCCGAACACCTTTGTCATTTGCTACCGAGTGGGGGCAAGAGCATATAGTGAAACTGTTCCTGGAACGCGGTGATGTCAATCTCGCTTCATTGGATATATATGGTCGAAGACCCCTATCATATGCTATCACGAATAAGCGAGAAGGTGTAGTTAGGTTATTATGGGGACTCCAGAATCACCATTTGCCAATCATCCGAAGTCCGGGATCGAGTTCCAACCTCGCCACTACTAATAACACTATAACCTTTCACCTTCGTGACATGCAATAGGTATGGGGTTCTCCTGAATTATTTCACCCATCTGCTGAGCTAGGCGTAGCTGATACCTTAGTTTTGTTAGATTCGTTGCATTTTGAAATTTCGTCTCTACCATATATTTTTTTCTTTCGCTTCTATTTTGATTGAGATGCGTGTCGTATGGTATCTCTAGTGTATCATAACTTATAGGTAGGAGCATTTGTCCAAAATCACGAAGCTTCAGTATCTACGGTGTTAAGAAATGAACCTAGTGGAGATGAGTTGGAGAAGAGAGCTGCGCTGTATATGGACTCGGAGTTGAGTGAAGCAGCAAGGTTTTAGAAGTTTTAGAAGCTCAGAGTAGGGAATGCCGAGGGTCGGCGATTGAGGTTTGTAAGGGGTTGAGATAAAAACGGCGTCGCACTATGACGGTGGAAAACATGAGGATTGCAGGGAAGGGATCGGGACGGTTTAGGAATTACCTGAACGGAGGGAAAGCTCGGTTACCAGAAAGTACCAGGTATGAGTATAACGGGAACTATTTTAGTAGTTAAGAAGTTGATAGCAAGGTGTTGAAACTTCTGGCGAATGGAAGGCTAAACGGAGAATGTTGAGAAAGGAAGAAGTGTTTTATAAAGAGGGCTTTGTGTATAATATATAAGCCACTTCCAGTGACGTAGTAAGAATAAGGAGCTAAAGCATTCCTCTACTGGGGGGGTGTCAGTAAAATGGGAAAAAGGGGATCAGCAGGATCGTAGGGCGGAGTGCGCAGATAGTCAGTATAAATAGAAAATAATAAGCCCTGGTCGACACAAACAGCAAATACATCATCTTACCAATGACGAAAAGACACCCTGAGCAAATAATTAAAAATTCATCATAGTAGAAATTGGACTTATAGAGACTACTTAATACTCCCAAAGATCCTTAGAATCTCCCAAAATTCATATGCTAGAGAAAGCCAGACACCAAATGCAACTGGTCTGGGTTTCTAGCTTCAACAAGCTTGTGTTTCTTTCCACAAAGTTTATCTAATGATTAGCGCAGACCTCTATAATGCCACCGCTAGTTTCCGATGTTCACCGACACCCCCGAGTACCAATCCAACCTCTTCATGAGATTTGCTGATAATAATACAAATCTCCTGACCATGGTCAGGCTCCCGTACACGAAGTCGATCACGGGACCAGAAAAACCCCGGGCGTCTACCCATCCATCCATCGATTCCACTCACCTACCTTCCCTTAATTACCCCTAGGCACAGCCCGAGGGGCTCACAGTTAGACTACCTCACACACTCCCTAGTATCCAAGTTTGGAAACTGCAGTTTGGGAACATCGCTTCCACAGGTTAATATTGAGGTAATAAATTATATTTTAACATAGGTTCTGCTTACTATCATCATATTAAATTCAGTTTACTGGAAATTAACCTCTTCAACTGATTACTAACTTTTCTTTCTTTCACCATAATTTACCTGAGGGGTTTGGCAATGCAAACCACTCAAATTGCAGTTTGGGAAACCACTCAGCGGTTGCTGTGCCCAACACCCCCTTAGAGGCTGGAGGCTCCGGCACAGAGAAGTGCGAGGATTTCGAGGAGCCCTATTTTATGAGATGTAAAAGCAGCGCTTGGAACGACATCTGGCTATAACACCCGGCTGTTTGCTTCCCTTACTTGAGGCTAGCGGAGATTTCACATTTTTGTAACAAGCATAACAGAATCTTGTAAGCTAGGCCAGGAAACGGGATTTAGCAAGAAATAAAGTGGTACGGTGGTTGAATAACCAATGCTTCGCGGTTAAACCCAACTTGACACTATCATCCACTGTGAACTAGTGCTAACATCATGATACTGCAAAATATGCTACCGCAATTTTTGCCACCCAGACGCCACACTCCTAACACACGACTAATCACAAATTGGCTTGGCCCATGTTAAGGGGACCCTGATAAGTAAGTTATCATGGGAGAGCCGCAAGATAGCAGGCAGGTATCCTAACCTGTAGAAAAGCTACGAATCTGTCCTCAAATGGCGTGGTCACGATTCCCCTCACCTTACCCCCGGCCCAACCTAACTATTCTGCTACGATCCCTTTTTGCAACACCGAAGCTATTATCCCTTAGCGCTGAGACAAAGGAATTCAGTGCTCCCGCGAAATTGCGCCATAACAGGGTATATGAGCAGGGATTAGGATTACTAAACAGCCCCAAATGATATCTGGAGCCGCTTTTTACATTGATTTCTGTTATGAGGAGGCTGAAAACTGCTTATTAATCCTATGTTTTGGACCCCATTCTTGCGCAATTCGCGGGAGCACTGAATTCCTTTGTCTCAGCGCTCCAAGGGATACTATCAAAGGTATTCCTTACCTTGTCTTTTCCCACACTTAAGTTACTAGCAAAGGTATTCCACACATTCTTTTTGTACAAAACCGCTGTTCGGGGCTAATATTGACATAAGCGCGGCCCTTACGTTTTGATTCTGCAGCTTAGTGAGGAAATGATCAGGAACAACACCATGTGCCAAGTCGCTAAAATGGAGCCGCATTGCACTTGTGCTACCACACTCTGAAAAAAGCAACCCAAGCTAGCGACTTGAGAAAATGAAGGCAGAGCCTCAACCTTTCAGCTTCTTTCGTTAAATCCTGCTAAAAAAACGCAGTCCTTTCTGTCACTTGTTACCCCCCCACCTCCGATCTAAGAAACAGCACCCCTAGTAATTAGGGGAAGAACAATAGGGAAGATAGGGCTGTGCGGCATGTCGGGACCCAACAATTACCATGAAGAGAGACGTTGGCACTGTGACACACAGTTATAACTTATAAGAATTGCGGCGATATTTGTGTGGGACGAGAGGCGCTAGATTCTGGAGTGGTTGTCACTCTTGGCGCCCTGGGAAAAACTAAAAGCCATGAAAGCTATCTACGAGTTAACAGTAGATAAGTAAGTAACCTTTTTGGCGGGATCCCAACACAGGCATTTTCCTAGAAAAGCGACAGCCAACAGATTTCAAGCGACACGCGCTATCTATATCATTGTCTGTTTCCCTCAACTTTGAAGAGAATTCTAAATTCTAGCAACTTTTCAGGCTTTCTTCCCTCTAATAGTGTCTCCTTTAAAAGTGTGATCACCTCTTATATACCAGTTACCGGAAGGGGACCGATGGCGTTTTATAAGAAATATCTAATAGCTGTTAGTAATGTACCAGTGTTGAAAAGGTTATCTCAAATGGACAGTCTGATCCTAGCTTGTACACAATTTCTCAAATTCGTTCGTTCAAAGAAGCCGGGCGCCTACCGTATCCATGCTGCTCTTACAGCCTGCTGTATTTTCTTTGTGGATCGCGTATGCTCTTACACGGTAGAGAAAGTAGGCGGTTTGAGCGGAGGTACTCCTGTTATTGTAGAACCGTAGAAACTCCTGAGAGAAGGGAGGATCGTAGGATTTTTCTTTGGTTGGTATTGTGGAAACCGTTATTTCCGTGATTAAGTTATCCTTCATTCTTCTTGTGACAATATCAAACTCATCAATCACGGTAATTTGGCATTCATCTTTCAGCTTCCATAGGAAGTTTCACTCTCTTCTGTTTTCTTTTGTCAGTCACCCGCACGGGAACCCTGGCCGTAACGATTGCCAGTACCCGCAAAAGAGTTCCAGACGGGGAAGACTCGCCACAGTACTTACGGTAGGATCCCTAAAATAAGGCGCGCGCCTTATTCCACATGTTCTTTAGAAGATAAGGTAACTAAAGTTTAGCTTTTCTGACTGAACCAATTATCTGTACTAGTTGTTAGGTAGGCCTAACTTCTGGACAGCCTTATTTCAGGAATTCTCCGGTAATAACTTAAAGTACTCGTGGGCGGGGTTGCAACATAAACCACGAGGTTTATCAATAAATGCCATCCCTCTCATAGCTCTAAACTTCTTCAAAGCTTCCAACCCGTCCAAGAGCCTAAGGCAATCCCCATATTCCCTAATTCAGATATTGATATACACCATCGGGCTTTCACGTAAAAAAGACGCTCACAAAAAAAAAACACTTCGCTGCCCCTGGGTAGAACATAGCACGAGATGAGGCGAACCGCGCCCAATCCCACGCTCGAAGCGAAAGAGCAATACCATCACTATATCCCGAGGTTTGTTCTCCGGGCTTTTGCAGCACAGCCCCAGCCTAACTGCGACGAGCCAACACCGCCGGTTCGGAGGAGGGGAAAGAAAAAAAAGAAACCGGCAAAGACAACCGCTGGGGATGGAGAAGATTCTAAAGGGTAGATATCACTCGGTCTCTATATAATCAAGGAAGCTACTAATCATGACAGTGTTGAAAATGATTCACCTGATGAAGCAAGCCCTTCCAATGCTCTCAAAGAGCCCGAACCTACAGCACAGCCTCACCCTACCTGCGACAAGCCAACACGACCTGTCCGGAAAAAGAAGAAGAAACAGAAACCGGCAAAGACAACCGCTGGGGATGCTGAGGATTCCAAAGGGTAGATATCACTTGGTCTCCATACAATCTAAGAAGCTACTAATCATGACAGTGTCGAATATGACTCGCCTGATGAAGCGGGCACTTCCAATGCTTCAACAGAGCCCGAACCCGTGGTCGAAATGGAGGTTATTAAAGACACAAAGAAGCCGGAACCTCGTAAGCCAAGGTTTGGTCTAGTTATGGACCCATATATCAAATTTTACGACTTGGAATCCGGGGTCCTCGATTTTGCCAAAGTCAGGAGGTCTTATGGCATCCCCGACATGTATAAAGACGTGGATCATGAGAGAGTCTATCATGTCAAAGAGTTACTTTCGAAGCTAGAAAGTGACGCGGCGATTATTTACCATCGGCTCAAAAAGGTCCACGAAAGCGGAAAGCGGAATTTTTCGATCGCTCGTAGAGAACGGAATATCCTACGCAAATTTCTTTTTGTGATGAAGTATCGAAGTCAGAAATTCTGGTCCAAATATACCGGAACAATTGACGCCTACGAACACAGCGACCGTAGCAGACTCCTAGAATTCCTGAAGGAAAGATCCATCACCGACCTACGTCAAGTTTGGCTCCTAAATTTGGAGGTAATTATCAGGACGGAGATTGATCCAGATGGAGAGTGGCTACAGACTATCGGCCGCGAAATGTTCGGGGGCGACGCGGAGATGTACTGTACGTGTTCCACATGTCGGAATCGTACATGGCGTTCTGCGAGCCACAATCCTCTGAGGACGAATTCATCCTTACCGATAATGGATTTGGAATATTCGAGGGCCCTGTCGTCTATGATACCGCAAACCTTAAAAGCACAGGTGCCGACGACTCGCCTCCTCGGTTGGGAGATCCGAGATATACTGAGTTCCACAAGCTGGCTCCTCTATCTCCACGATTGATCTTGGTTTTAAGATCAAATTATCTCCGTGACGAACCGATACGGGAGAGGAGAAAGAAAATTTTCCGCCAATTTTCGGCCAATTTTCGGCCAATTTGACGCCCAGCCAGGCGCCGCTTCCCTATTGCAAGACCTGCCAATTAAGCCCCCAAAAATCCATTATTGGCTCCCTGGGAAGTCGAAGCCGGTCCATACGCTAGAAGACGAATTCTTCTTTGAGATATACAAAGTGAAGACAGAGCAAATCCATGTAATAAATGGACTCATGTTACAGGAAGCAGCTCGTTCAATTACCTGGGTTTCAGATGAATCCCTTGTGAGGTCACTCCACGCATTTCTTGGGAATTCGGATTTCATGCTTGGAGAGTCCTTGGCTGTATTACCGGAGTTCACACAGTCCATGGCTTTGCGGTTTCAAAAGGAACGTTTGCTGAGCTTGTGGGACAAACCCTATCCAACCGAGGGAAAGAGAGCCTTCGAGGAATTCAAGAAGATGAACAAAGACATCAAGAAAAATAGGGACCTCTAGTTATATTACAAACTCGGTATGTTAGTCCTCTATAAATCTACTGCGCCGATTATTTACTCGCCTTACTAGGCGGAACACCTGAACCCTTAGCCGTGATTCCCATCAAGCGGAGCTACTGATTGAATTTTGCTCTTTTATCGCGAATCATAGTGGGTCTGCGAATTCTTGATGGAAAAAAGTGAACAGAGCAATAATCAAGTTAACGTCTAACTTATAGTATCGCTCAGCATCTTCGATCCGTTTATTACTAGTTAAAATGTATAGATCCCCCAAGCGCTATGTTACTAGTTGCGAAATTACCACTTCATTCCCTTTAGTGTTCGGTACTAGTGTGAATATTCTATGTAGGCGCTGTGGATGGAACTAGCAAAAAAATTTGCCATAAGGTATCTTTTTTTCTGGGCATGTTGTCTAATACACGCCCTGGTATCACTGGTCGTGCGACCGCTGGCAGCGCAGAGACTCAGAGGTTGGCGGTTCTAATACAGCGAAATACAGAGATTCCGAGAAGCCGTATTTTATGATATGGAAAAGCAGCGTTAAGTTTATCACTTAGCTAAAAGGTCCGAGTATTTGTTTCTTTCCCCTACTTGAGACTAATAGAAACTCACTCCGTTGTGCAATGACAAGCATAACATACCCTTGTATGCTTTGCTTGAAGAAAAAGAGATTCTGCAAGATATAAGGTTGTAAGATGACTAAATAGCCAAGGTTCCACGGTTAAACCTTTTCCCCGGGAAGTATGATATGATATAAGCAAACCCACCTTCACGCTATTATCTGCTGTGACCAAGTACGAACATTAGGACACAAGTCGATTAACTATTTTTTTCGCCTATGTTCAATGGACTCTGATGAATACTTTATCATGGAGTAGCTATAAGATCGTATGTGGGAATCCTAACCCATAGAAGAACTCCAAACCGATCCTGGAATGGCATTGCCACGATCCCCTTCACTTTGCTCCCCCTGCACATCATTGCTATTATGTAGCTCTCCATCTCTTTGAAGAGGGGGGCTACCTCTTTGCTACACTTAAGTCCTTATTAAAGGTATTCCCCACATTGTCTTTGTGCAAAAAGGCTATCAGTATTCGGTGGGGTACAAGTATTAGCATAAGTGCGGCTCTTGTTTTGATTGTGCAACTTAGCGAAGGGAATAATTGGGAAAGACACCATGCGCCAAATGGCCAGAGCAGAGCCGCATTGCTTTAGTGCTATCAGACTTTGAAAATATTGTCCTGAGACAAAGTTAACCGCGCATCAACGAAAAGGGAAAAACTTTTGGCCATTAAAACAATACTCCTCCACCAACCCCACCATTGTTAAAACTAGGAAAAAAATCAAAAATCCAAGTACAAGATAGAGTACACAGTAGATATTGATATTTGAGTTAGAGAAAGTTCTTTAGGTGGCGTTGAAAGTGCGGTGTGATGCGGAGGGTTGCGTTGCCGTCAATCCTTGGTTTGCGGTCAAATTTGTCCACGGACAATAGCAACACCGAGTGAGTGACTTGGGTAATGCAAGTAGAGCCTCAATTTTCAGCCTCTTCCATCCACATTCAAATCCTACCAAAAAAAAACCAGCCCTTTCTATCACTTGTTTACCCCCCACCTCCGATCTAAGAAAAAGCGCCGCCAGTAACAAGTGTAAGCACAATAAGGAAGACAGGATAGACTCTGCAGCATATTGAGACTCAATAATTACCATGAACCGAAACGTTGGTACTGTGACGCACAGTTATAAGAATGTGTGGAAAACAGGAGTGGTTGTCGCTCTTGGCGCCTTAAGGAAGGTAGTAGGTTATGAGTGGGGCCGCATGGATTGGGTAGGCTTCTTCAAGCGAACGAGTTTGAGAACTGGTATAAGCGAGGATTAGGCTGCCCATCTAGGATGACTTTTTGAAAACCTGCAGGGTACTAGCAGCGCTCGAATCCTTCCTATAAAATGCCATCAGGTTTTTTTTTCCGGTAACGGCTACACGAGCAATAATCGTACTTTTAGAATTACCGACATAGATTTCAGAAAATAAAAAAATAAACCCTTGGAAGGAAGAAAACCAGAAAAGCTGCTAAAATTTGTTTGCTGTATCATACCTTTTTTACGAAAGGGAAAACCCTGCTAAGCTTCCTGCCAATTGTGCAACTGGGTGGAGTCGGGAATCTTGCAGCGCGTCTCCTACATGCTCAACAGCTCCAGATTTTCACCCGATTGAAATTTTAACTCCTTTAAACTGGTCCAAAAACCTCTGAGTATGCCTAAAAATTTAATGTAATATTGGAAGAATGACTTCAAAAACCTGTGAGAAGTTTCAATCCAAAAACTCAAATGTTGTGACTATGGCGTAAATTTTTCTAGTGGCAGAAAAAGCTCTGGAATCATGCCATACTGAAAATCAACTGGGCTCGCTTGGGACAAAGAAAGGCTCTTGAATGCTGGGAAAAAAGTATTTAAAGCCCGGCTTTAGGAAAACCGGCCCTTTGAAATTTAAATTATTTTTTAAAACATTTGAAGAAGTTGTGAGGGGGAACCACGGTTGCGCTACACGAATTCAACAATAGTGTAGCCACTAAGAACATGTTTACGATGACCCCGATAACTGGAACGCAACAAGGCTAGTGTGAGATCTATTTTTTTGCTGCACTGATGGAAGAGCGAGTCTTGTATGGTTGAGAAAACTAATCTCCCAATAAACTGTAAAGAAAGCGCAGTTGAGACGGTGAGAGGCATTCAAGTTAGGCGTGGAATTCATTGATAGAGAATAGAGACCTTGACGCCCGATTATGTATTCTGGGATCATAAATTGTCACTCGCTTTCCTGTTTTTATATTCGCTAAGCTACCCTCTGGAGCGCTTGGACCACATGGCAACACTAAGCCTTAGCGCGATTTCCAGTATGGCCAGATAATGCAGTACTACATCTCTAAGAAGCTACCGTAATTGGTTGTCTGATAACAGAATTACCGGTAGGTGCTGAGCTGCTAAGTCTGAGATTGATGACAAAACTTTTGCTTATCTGGTAGAGTCAAGCCCTAACCGTAATCATCAGTAAATTGATTATTTTTTCCCACTCTTTTTTCCCACTCCATTGTCTTTCAGTGAATAAAAAGTATATCTAGATAATCTTATCAAGTTGTTTCCCTGCGCCCGCAGTCCGACATTGTGTTCTGTTTCTTGCTTCCTGGGGGCGGACTCTAACTGCCCGCTAAAAACGGGGCAATCCCCAGAAAGGTGAGCGGAAAGCAAGGAAGGAAGGAAGGAAGGAAGGGGAATGGACGTGCAAAACACCTCAGTAAGCAAGGACACTACTCGAGTGCAGTGAGAAAAACACCACTTACCGGAGCAAATGCCACCGCTCGAGGCCTCGAGTAGGGTCTTGCTAGTGGTCGGGTACTAATCGCACCGTAGAACCCTTGAATTAAGGCGCGTGGTTTGGCCAGCATGTTCGTTGGGAGATTAGGTACCTAAGGTTTAGGGTTTTCGGATTGAACCAATTATGTGTACCGGGTGTTAGGTGGGCCTAACTTCTGGATGGCCTTATTTCAGGAATTCTCCGGTAATAACTTACAGTACTATACTCGTCGTGGGCGGGGTTGCAACTATAAACCTGGATAGAGGTTTATCAATGAATGCCAACCCTCTCATCTCTCTAAACTTCTCCAACGCCTCCAACTCGTCCGAGAGCCCAAGGCAATCCCTATATTATTTCCTAATTAACATACCGGTATCGATACACACCGTCAAGTTTTCACATAAAAAAGACACTTACAAAAAAACACTTCGCTACTCCTGGGTGGAATATAGCACGAGATGATGCGGACCACGTCCAATCCCACGCCCGAAGAGAAAGAGCAATACCACCACTATATCCCGAGGTTCGTTCTCCGGGCTTTTGCAGCACAGCCCCAGCCTAACTACGACGAGCCAGCACCACCAGCCCGGAAAAAGAAAAAACAAAAGAAGAAACCGACAAAGACAGCCGCTGGGAATGCTGGGGATCCTAAAGGGTAGATGTCGCTCGGTCTCCATACAATCAAGGAAACTACTAACCCTGATAGCGTCGAAGATGATTCGCCTGATGAAGCCCCTTCCAATGCTCCCGAAGAGCCCGAACCTACACCACAGCCCCAGCCTAACTGCGACGAGCCAACACGGCCGGTCCGGAAAAAAAAGATGGAAAAAAAGAAACTGACAAGGACAACCGCCGGGGATGCTGAGGATTCCAAAGGGTAGATACCACTCGATCTCCATACATCCAAGGAAGCTACTAATCTTAACAGTGTCGGAGGTAATTCGCCCGATGAAGCAGGCCCTTCAGATGCTCCTAAAGAGCCCGAACCTGCAGCACAGGCCCAGCCTAACTACGACGAGCGAACACGACCAATCCGGAAAAATAAAAAACAACAAAGGAAGAAACCGACGAAGACAACCTCTGGAGATGCTGAGGATCCCAAAGGGTAGATATCACTCGGTCTCCATACAATAAAGGAAGCTACTAACCCTGACAGTGCCCAAAATGATTCTCCTGATGATGTGGGGCCATCCAGTCCTCCCAAAGAGCCCGAACCTAGGGTCGAAATGGAGGTTACTAAAGGCACAGGGAAGCTGAAACCTCGTAAGCCATGATTTAATCCAGCTATGGACTTGTATATCAAATTTTACGACTTGGAATCCGGGGTCCTCGATTTTGCCAAAGTCGGGAGATCTTATGGCATTCCCGACATGTATAAAGACGTGGATCACGAGAGAGTCTATCATGTCGAGGAGTTACTCTCAAAGCTAGAAAATAGCGCAGCGATTATTTACCATAAGATCAAAAAGGTCCACGAAAGCGGAAAACACAATTTTTCGATCACCCGTAAAGAACGGAATATCCTACGCAAATTTCTTTTTGTGATGAGGTATCGAAGTCGCAAATTCTGGTCCAAATATTCCGGAACAATTGACACTTACGAAAGCAGCGACCGTAGTAGGCTCATAGAATTCCTGAAGGAAAGATCCATCACCGAGCCACGTCAAGTTTGGCTCCAAAATTTGGAGGTAATTATCAGGACGGAGATTGATCCAGATGGAGAGTGGCTACAGACTATCGGTCGCGAAATGTTTGGGGACGACGCGGATATGTACGTGTTCCACATGTCGGAATCGTATATGGCGTTCTGCGAGCCACAATCCTCTGAGGACGAATTCATCCTTACTGATAATGGGTTTGGAATATTCGAGGGCCCTCTCGTCTACGATAGCACAAATCTTAAAACTACAGGTGCCGACGGCTCGCCTCCTCGGTTGGGAGATCCGAGATATACTGAGTTCCACAAGCTGGCTCCTCTATCGCCACGATTGATCTTGGTTCTACGGTCAAATTTCCTCCGTGACGAACCGATATGGAGGAGGAGAAGAGAAATTTCACGCCAATTTGATGCCCAGCCAAACGCCGTTTCCTTATTGCAAGACTTGCCAATTAAGCCCCCAAAAATCCGGTATTTGCTCCCAGGGAAGTCGGGGCCGGTCCATACGGTGGATGACGAGTTATTCTTTGAGATATACAAAGTGAAGACAGACCAAATCCACGTGATAAATGGACTCATGTTACAGGAATCGGTTCGTTCGATCACTTGGGTTTCTGATGAATCCCTTGTGAGGTCATTCCACGCATTTCTTAGCAATCCAGATTTCACGATTGGAGTGTCCTTGCCTTTATTACCGGAGGTTAGGGCATTTATAGCTTTGCGGTTTCAAAAGGAACGTTTGCTAAGCTTATGGGACAAGCCCTATCCAACTGAGGGAAAGACCCTTGAGGAACTCAACAAGATGAACGAAGACATGAGGAAAAATAAGAACCTCCAACCATATTACAAACTCGGTATGTTAACCCCTGCTACAAATCTACTACGCACTAATTATTTAATCATCTTACTAGGCGGAGCACCTGAAATCTTCCGCTATGATTCCAATCAAGCGACGCTACTGATCCAATTTCGTTCTCTCATCGCCGATCACTGCGGACCCGGGGAGTGGAGCAAAGTGCATAGAGCAACAATTAAGTTCATGTCTACCTTCCATCCGAGGATCGTCTGGTTCCACGTCAAAATGTGGAAAGTCGGGGCGAACAGGAACCGGAAGGGACTTGGGCTTAGTCCAATAACTGAAGCGGATCTTGATATTCTGGCGGAGCCTAGACTAGAAGATGTGATCGCAAATTGTTCGCCCCTACCTCTACATAACAACAACAAGCTAATTGATGATTTAGTGGTAGACTTTTTGCCTTTTGGCCTACTCTCTCGGTTAATGCTTGAAGCCTCATGGAAAGGGATACACAGACTGAACGGTAGGGAGAAATTAACTACCCAACGAGTGTCTGAAAAGGAGCTGGAAGCCGGTATGCTGCGCCTGGATATGGACTTGATGAATGAATTTGGTAAGTTTAACACTCTCTAGCCGCTCGGCCCACAAGCTAACGCACTCGCCAACATTGCAGGTGGATTCGGCGGTTCTTGTGAGCTCTCTTATACCCTCTTCTCTCTCCCTTTCACTCGCTCTATATTTTAATGCTAACTCTCGCTCTCCCCTTTCTCCCTAGGGTTCTTGGTTGGCACGCCCTATCACTTCGAACCAGTTGACTTCTGTGACCCGTTCGGGCCAGACATTCCTCCTGATCTCCTCTTCGAATACTACAAGAAAGATCTCTTTCTCCGCGTGAACCTTCATGGCAATATAGAAAAAATAATTCTTGGGACTCGCGGGACTCCGGAGGCGTACCGGTGGTTGAGTCAATTGCTCTGGGATCATTTGTATCCGATACCTGCGGGTATTCTTAACTGAGGAAAAGGAGGGGATGCTCATGGCTTTAGACTTAGGAGGTGACTAGCTGGGCTTTATCCCTGTGGTGGCGGTAGTTATGCAGAGGTCATCCTCAGAGCTTCTGTGTGGTTCCAGGGTTCATGAGTAGCATGGGCAAGGAGGGAAACTGGTGAGGGCGGTTCACCCACCGAGCTTGTACTTCTGCTTAGCGCTGCCATTACCTTCAGCTCTATGTGCCAACTTTTCCTCTTCCTTTCTTTCCTTCTCCTTCATTTTCAACCTCCTGCGCAGTTCGCCTAGCGTTGTAGCACTAGAAGCGTTGAGGGGCGCCGATAACAGGACCAGCACATTCTATGGAGGATTGCAGAAGTGTGGGCGAGTGCGAGCATACTAGGGCATAAATAGATGTATCGGGTTATACATGTAGAAATTTTCTCTACTTAAACAGCGATTAGCTAGCAACTACAATAGACAAAGCCCACCTTGACATCTGCCACCTACACATCTGCGCGATCCTGCCACCCCCATCGCCAAGAGGCGCAGAGACCATGTTTACTATGATACCTTGTTTAGCCTCATAAGTAATAATTTTTCACGCAACTCTCATTTTCATCTCCCTAATATATAATATTCCTAGAGCGTTAGAAAGAATATAGATATACATGCTTGGATCCCGTTTACTTGTTTTAAAAAGAAATATTTGGAGCCCTCAAGAAACCTTTGAGTCTTGTTTTCTCACTTGGGAGCTAGAGTATTATGTTCTAGGCTGCTGGTGAAACTTTGTGTTTTTCTGGCTTGGTAAAAGATTCATGATATTCGACATAGGGGACTGGGATTGGCCGACAAAGCATAGGGGCTTTCCACATTGCCCTGGGAATGCCAAAACCCCCGGCCGCCTGTTACCGGGAGGCCCTATATTTGAGAGGATGTGAATAAAGATTTCCTCAGGGAGGATACTGGGAGATATCTTATATGTGGTTGAAAAAGGATCCAGAGCTGGATTACGGGATACCGAATTAGACAGCGATATTTAGAAAATTATTCCTGACAGGACCCAAAAGGCGTATTTTACACCCGCAGATAGTGGACAGGGGGTTATCAGTTAACAATGGCTCCTAGATATCCTCTCGTTTAGCTCGGTAGGGATGTAATTTTAGGATACGTCATAATACATTGGAGGAGAAAAACACTTCTTCAGGAGACCAATGACTTTGGTTTGGATAATTCATACCGCACTTAAGTCACATAAGCGAGCAGAAGGGAGACAAAGAGAAATTTAGAATGGAAGGGCTAATGAGGATTTCATACCCTAGATGGCTATTAAAAGCAGGGAGCTGTGCCATGCATTTGGAGTGGGGGGGGGGAGGGTAGCAACTACAGACTTCGATTTCCACAATATCCCATCGAAAAGGGCCTTGTTGAGCTGCACATTTGGACTTGTGAGGGCTGATGAGCAAGCATCAATTGCTTGTCTCATACATTTTACGTCTTTAAGAATATATTGCAATATTTTATGATACCCGCCCGATGATGCATAAAGTAGCCCTCCCCTACTCAAACCTATAGTCAATTAGCAAGGCGTCAACCACCCCCATACTAGCCCATCGACAACACCGTTTCCCCATGATTCTCAAATAATATGGGCTATGATCAGTCGAGAGTACCTTGGGATTCTTATTGTTTCTCTACCGCCTGCGGTGTCCTATATATACACAATCTCTGCCTTACAGAAAAAACCTGTCTTCCCATCGTCCAACTCTCTATCTCATTTTCCTCACACCCTTTCGTTTCTCTCAATAAACTCCTTCAAACCGCTTTCCAAACGATTTCCCCTTCCTTCTCTTTAGTCGTCTCATCCTCATACACAATTTCCTTCAGCTGCCGCAACTCCTAACACTACTGATACCTTTCGTTGTTTCCCAATCGTTGTAGTGCGACATCCTTCTTGTTCTATCTCTTAGGGTACCTTAGTCCCAAACGTCGGACTCCTCCTAGTGACAATTCCCAAACTGTTCTAACTCCCTAGTATGTTTCCTAACCGTTCTCAAAACATCTCCGCTGCAGCTAACCTTCCCACAAAACAACCATCGCCTCAACTACCATAATCCGCAACCCTTTCTAAAACCTAACTCTCCTCGTCCCAACATCCAGTGTCCTAGTAGAGGTGATGATATGGAACCTTCGTGAATTCTAACAGATTCTTCATGTGTCTGTGGGTTTCGGGCGGGAGGGGAGGTATCCCAAGGCATGAAACACCTTCCGTTGCCCCGTTTCCAACAAGGTGCAAGCCACACATCTGCCGTTGACCTCTTGCACCAGTAGATTTTTGACTCCTTGTCCTCGCTTGAGTGTTACGAAGGAAGAAATCTGCATGTTTATGGATTTACTAAAATTCAATGCATGGTATAGCGATTGCCGAAATTGTCCTTGACATGGCCAATGTTGGGCAGTATCACGAGGCAGCGAGCGGAGAGCGGTGACCAAAACAACATAGTAATTTATATTGTTTATGGAAAAGATAAGAAAAGGGTCGGAGAGGGGGAGAGCAAAATAATGAAGAACAAAGGTAGAAAAAGGCGAGGCCTAGAAACAGGTGTCGGGTGGACTACGCATGCAATCATGGGGTGTCACTCGTGACTACCGGGAATACGAGAGTCTAATTGTGCAATGCGATTAGTATGGGCTGTTGCATTTGGAAATGGCGGTTCATAAAGTTGCTTCTTGGGCAAGGAGATGTCAATCCTACATTGAATAAGTAGGGTCTAAGACCACCTAAACATGCCTTGAAGGCTGCATGTGAGCGCGTGGTAAAGATGAGGGCGAGGGTGTGTCAACCCCAATTCATTGGATGGGGATGGCAAAACTTCCTACCATACACTATGTTTCTGTGTTGGTGTAATAGGGTGTTGTGAAGCTACAACGAGGATGCGAGAATATGGACCCGGATCGACAGAATGAAGATAACCAGGCACCTCAATTATTCCCTTCAGACGAGGGGTGCTGGGTGTAATGGAGCTACTTCCTGAGTCCGAGGATCTTAACCCGGATCCAGTGTTCCCAACCGGCCAGTCGGTCCGGCTTTGGGTACAGCCGGACTGACTTAGGCTTGTTTTGGGTACAGCTTTTTTTGGGTACGGACGGCCTGACCTAGGCTTTTTCAGTTACGGCTGGGCCTAGCCGGGCCTGGCCTAGGTGACCTGCTGCCTGTAGGCTTTCGAGTGATAAGGTATGATTTGACATGAAACCTTGGCGGTAAGTGAAACGAAACGCCAAGCACATTTCAATCGCTAACCGAGATTTTCCTGGGTATCTGCAGGCTTTACCTAGGCATTTGCAGGCTTTGCCTAGGCATCTGCAGGCTTCACCTAGGCATTTGAAGATTTTACCTAGGCATTTGCAGGCTTTCGCCTAGGCATCTACGGGCTTTGCCCAGGTATCTGTAGGCTTTGTTGGGTGATGCGGAGGGTTGCGTTGCGGTCAATCCTTGATTTGCGGTTAAATTTGTCCATGGACAATAGCAACACCAAGTGAGCGACTTGGGTAATGGAAGTAATTAGAGCCTCAATTTTCAGTCTCTTCCATCCCATTCAAATCCTTTGAGAAAAAAAACAGCCCTTTCTATCACTTGTTACCCCCTCATCTCCAATCCAAGAAAAAGCGCCGCCAATAACAAGTGCAAGCACAATAGGGAAGAGAGGATGGACTCTGCAGCATGTCGAGACCAAATAATTACCATGAACAGAAACGTTGGTACTATGATGCACGGTTATAAGAATGTGTGGAAAAACTGTGAGATATTTGCGTGGGACGAGAAGCATCGGATTCAGGAGTGGTTGTCACTCTTGGCGCCTTGAGGAAGGTAGTAGGTTATGAGTGGGGCCGCATGGATTGAATAGGCTTCTTCAAGCGAACGAGTTTGAGAACTGGTATAAGCGAGGATTAGGCTGCCCATCTAGGATGACTTTTTGAAAACCGGCAGGGTACTAGCAGCGCTCGAATCCTTCCTATAAAATGCCATCAGGTTTTTTTTTCCGGTAACGGCTATATAAGCGATAATCATACTTTTAGAATCACCGACATAGATTTCAGAAAATAAAAAAAAACACCCCGTGAGGGAAGAAAACCAGAAAAGCTGCTGAAATTTAGAACTTCTTATGGAGTCAAAAACACAATTATAGATAGCCTGTGTCGCTTAAAATTTGTTTGTTGTATCATACCTTTCTTACCAAAAGGGAAAACTTTGCTAAGGTTCCTGCTGATTGTATAACGGCGCTGAGTCGTAAATCTTGTAGCGCATCTCCTACATCTCCGATAGCTCAACGCTAGATTTTCACTCTATTGAAATTTCAACTCCTTCAAACTGTTCTAAAAACGTCTAAGGGCCCGTTTACCTATAGACGTCCGTCTAACAGCCTGAAACGATGCCGACTGCTAAGGGGGGATTGATAGTAAGAGAGAGTGCAGCAAAGTAGATAGCGTTTACCTAGAGTAGGCAACGTAACTTTTTGACGGTCTAGTTATAAGAATTTGGAATCTTGGAGGGTTGGTCAAACACTTTCATGCCGGGCATGAGATAACGGTTGAGACGCCACCGTCTAGTCCAACCACCTATTACAAATTTAATTTCTAGAAATAGACAGACAGTTGAAGGTGTGTAAAGATAATAGAATAGTTAAATGTTTAGCTAATATACTTTCTGGTATATAGCTTAAAGCCCGTTTATCTAACTGACTTTCTTTGACGGTCGGCAGTGTCTCTGGTTGCTAGACGGCCGTCTATAGGTAAACGGGCCCTAAGTATGCCTAAAAATTAAATGTGATATTAGAAGAATGACTTCAAAAACCTGTGAGAAATTTCAATCCAAGAATTCAAATGTTGTGACTATGGAGTAAAAGTTTCTAGAGGCAGAAAAAGCTCTGGAATCATGCCATGCTGAAAATCAACCAGGCTCGCCCGGGACAAAGAAAAGGCTTCTCAATGCTAGGAAAAAAGAATTTAAAGCCCGGCTTTAGAAAAATTGGCCCTTTGAAATCTAAATTATTTTTAAAAACATTTGAAGAAGTTGTGAGGCCACAAGGTGAGCTCGGAATTAAAATCTGGCGTCGAGCTGTCATGCACGTAGGAGTTGTGCTGTAAAGATTTGCTACTGCGCGCAGTTACACCCACTAGCGATACTAGAAATAGTGCTTTCACCGAAGTGGATAAAATGGTGAGGGGCAACCACGGTTGTTGCGCTACATGAATTCAGCAACAGTGTGGGCACTAAGAACATGTTTCTGACGACCCGCGCTGAAGGAAGAGCGAGTCTTGCATGGCTGAGAAGACCAATCTCCTAGCCAACTGTAAAGAAAGTGCAATTGAAGCGGTGAGAGGCATTCAAGTTAGGCGTGGAATTCATTGATAGAGAATAGAGACCTTGATGCCCGGCCATGTACTATACGAGTAACTCTTGCCATCATAAATTGTCACTCGCTTTCCCATTTTTATATTTGCTAAGCTACCCACCCTGTAGCACTTGGACCACATGGCAACACTAAGCCTTAGCGCGATTTCCAGTATCGCCAGATAATGCGGTACTACATCTCTAAGAAGTGCTACCGTACTTGGTTGTCTGATAACAGAATTACCGGTAGGTTCTGAGCTGGTAAGTCCGACAAACCATTGCTTATTTGATAGGGTGGAGCCCCAACCATAATCGGAACTAAATTGATTATTTTTTTACACTCTTTTTCTCATTCTACTATCCTCGAGTGAATCAAAAGTATGTCCGGATAATCTTATCAAGTTGCTTCCCTGGGCCCGCGGCTCGACATTACGCTCTGGTCCTTGCTTCCTAGGAGCAAACTCTAACTACCCGCTAAAAACAGGGCAACCCCAGAAAGGTGGACGGAAAGTAGGGAAGGAGAATTCACGTGCAAAGAACCTCAATGGGCAAGGACACTCCTCGAGTGCAGTGCGAAAGACTCTATGATACTTGCCGGAGCAAATGCCAACGCTCGGGGTCTTGGGTAGGGTTTTACTACTGGTTGGGTACTAGTGCTTAATAGTACCGTATAATTACGGAATTAAGGCGTGCGCCTTATTCAACATGTTTGTTGGGATATGGGAAGATACCTAAGGTTTAGGGTTTTCTGATTGAACCAATAATCTGTACCGGTTGCTAGGTGGGCCTAACTTCTAGATGCGCCTTATTTCACAGTACGGTACTCGTGGGCAGGGTTGCAACCATAAACCTAGAGGATTATCAATGCCAACCCTCTCATCGCTCTAAACATCTCCAACACCTCCAACCTGTCCAAGAGCCTAAGGAAATCTCTATATTCCCTAATTAACATATCGATACGCACCATCAAGTTTTCACATAAAAAGACGCTCACAAAAAAGACTTCTCTGCCTTGGGAAGAATACAGCACGAGATAATGCGGACCGCGCCCAATCCCACGCTCGAAGAGAAAGAGCAATACCATCACTATATCCCAAGGTTTGTTCTACGGGCTTTTGCAGCACAGCCCCAGCCTAACCGCGACGAACCAACAAGGAGGGGGAAGGAAAAAAAGAAACCGGCAAAGACAGCCGCTGGGGATGCTGAAGATTCCAAAGGGTAGATATCACTCGCTCTCCATATAGGTTAATCAAGGAAGCTACTAATCATGACAGTGTTGAAAATGATTCGCCTGATGAAGCAAGCCCTTCCAATGCTCACAAAGAACTCGAACCTACAGCACACCAGCCTACCTGCGACAAGCCAACACGACCTGTCCGGAAAAAGAAAAAACAAAGGAAGAAACCGAAAAAGACAACCGTTGAGGATGCTGGGTATCTCCAAGGGTAGATATCACTCGGTCTCATACAATCTAGGAAGCTACTAATCCTAACAGTATCAAAGATGATTCTCCTGATGAAGTAGGCCCTTCCAATGCTCCTAAGGAGCCCGAACCTGCAGCACAGCCCCAGCCTGACTACGACGAGCCGACGCCACCGGTCCGGGAAATGGAGAAAGAAGAGGGACCGACAGAAGCAGCCGCTGGGGATGCTGAGGATCCCAGAGGGTAGATATAACTCGGTCTCCATACAATCTAAGAAGCTGCTAATCATGTCAGTGTCAAAAATGATTCGCTTGATGAAGCGGGCGCTTCCAATGCTCCCGAAGAACCCGAACCTGTCGTACACCACCAGCCTACCCGCAACGAGCCAACACGACAAGTCCGAAAAAACAAAAAGCAAAAAAAGAAACCAACAAATACAGCCTCTAGTGATGCTAAGGATTCCAAAGGGTAGATATCACTTGGTCTCCATGCGATCTAGGAAGCTGCTGACCCTGATAGCGTCAAATATGATTCGCCTGATGGGGCAGGCCCTTCCAATGCTCCCGAAGAGCCCGAACTTACAGCACAGCCCCAGCCTAACTGCGACGAGCCAGCACGATCGGCCCGGAAAAAGAAGAAGAAACAAAAACCGGCAAAGACAGCCGCTGGGGATGCTGAGGATTCCAAAGGGTGGATATCACTCAACCTCCATACAATCAAGGAAGCTACTAATCCTGGCGGTGTCGGAAGTGATTCACCTGATGAAGTAGGCCCTTCCAATGCTCCTAAAGAGCCCGAATCTATAGCACAGCCCCAACCTAACCACGACGAGCCAACACGACTAGTTAAAAATAACAAACAAAAAAAAAAGAAACCGATAAAGACAACTGCTAGGGATGCTGGGGACCCCAAAAGGTAAATATCGCTCGGCCTTCATACAATCAAGGAAGGTACTAATCCTGACAGTGTCGAATATGATTCTCCTAATAAAGCAGACCTTTCCAATGCTCCCGAGGAGCCCGAACCTATAGCACAGACCCAGCCCATCCACGACGAGCCAACACGACCAGCCCAAGAGAACAAAAAACAAAAAAAGAACCTGGCAAAGACACCTTCTAGGGATGCTGGGGACCCCAAAGGGTAGATATCACTTGGTCTCCATACAATCAAGAAAGCTGCTAATCCTGACAGTGTCGAATACGATTCGCCTGATGAAGTAGGCCGTTCCAATGCTCCCAAAGAGCCCGAACCTAGGGTTAAAATGGAGGTTATTAAAGATACAGGGAAGTCGGAATCTCGTAACCTAAGATTTGATCCAGCTAAGGACCCATATATCAAATTTTACGACTTGGAATCTGGGATCCTCGATTTTGCCAAAGTCGGGAGGTCTTATGGCATCCCCGACATGTATAAAGGCGTGGATCACGAGAGAGTCTATCTTGTAGAGGAGTTACTTTCGAAGCTAGAAAGTAGCGCGGCGATTGTTTACCATAAAATCAAAAAGATCCACGAAAGTGGGAAACACAATTTTTCAATCACCCGTAAAGAACGGAACACCCTCCGCAAATTTATTTTTGTCATGAGGTATCGAAGTCACAATTTCTGGTCCAAATATACCGGAACAATTGACACCTACGAACGCAGCGACCGTGACGCGCTTATAGAATTCCTGGAGGGAAAGTCTATCACTAACCTACGTCAAGTTTGGCTCCGAAATTTGGAGGTAATTGTCAAGACGGAGATTGATGAGGATCGAGAGTGGCTACAGACTATCGGCCGCGAAATGTTTGGGGACGACGCGGATATGTACGTGTTCCACATGTCGGAATCGTACATGGCGTTCTGCGAGCCACAATCCCCTGAGGACGAATTCATCCTTACCGACAATGTATTCGGAATATTCGAGGGCCCTGTCGTCTACGATACCGCAAACCTTAAAACCACAGGTGCCGACGGCTCACCTCCTCGGGTGGGGGATCCGAGATATACTGAGTTCCACAAGCTGGCTCCTCTATCGCCACGATTGATCTTGGTTTTACGATCAAATTATCTCCGTGACGAACCGATATGGGAGAGGAGAAAGAAAATTTCAAGCCAATTTCACGCCCGGCCAAACGCCGTTTCCTTCTTACAGGACCTGCCAATTAAGCCCCCGAAAATCCATTACTGGCTCCCTGGGAAGTCGGAGCCGGTTCATACGCTAGAAGACAAGTTATTCTTTGAGATATACAAAGTGAACACAGAGCAAATCCATATAATAAATGGACTCATGTTACAGGAATCTGTTCGTTCGATCACCTGGGTTTCAGATGAATCCCTTGTGAGGTCACTCCACGCATTTCTTCAGAATCCAGATTTCACGATTGGAATGTCCTTGGCTGTGTTACCGGAATTCGCGTCGTTCATTGCTTTACAGCTTCAAAAGCACCGTTTGCTAAGCTTATGGGACAAGCCCTATCCAACAGAGGGAAAGAGGCCCCTTGAGGAACTCAACAAGATGAACGAAGATATGAGGGAAAATAAGGACCTCCAGCCATATTACAAACTCGGTAGGTTGGCCCTTGCTACAAATCTACCGCACTGATTATTTACTCGTCTTACTAGGCGGAGCACCTGAACTCTACCGCTATGATTCCCATCAAGCGACGCTACTGATCCGCTTTCGCTCTTTTATCGCGGACCACTGTGGACCCGAGACTTCTTGGCAGAGAAAAGTGAATAGAGCAAAAATCAAGTTTATGTCTACTTTCCATCCGAGGATCGTTTGGCTTCACGTCAAAATGTGGAGAGTTGGAGCGAACAGGAACCGGAGGGACCTTGGGCTTAGTCAAGTAACTGAAGGGGATTTTGATATTCTAACTGAGCCTGGACCAGAAGATTTGATCGCAAATTGTTCGCCCCCATCTCTGCATAACAACAGCAAGCTAATTGATAATTTAGTGGTAGACTTTTTACCTTTTTGCCTACTCTCTTGGCTGATGCTTGAAACCTCATTAAAAGGGATGCACAGACTGGACTGTAGGGAGAAACTGGCTGCCCAACGAGCATCTAGAGAGGAGCTAGAAGCTAGTACAATGCAACTGGATATGCACTTGATGAGTCAATTTGGTAAGTTTAACACCCAATAACCACTCTGCCCACATGTTAACGTACTCGCAAACATTACAGGTGGATTCATCGGTTCTTGTGAGCTCTCCTATATCCTCCTCTCTCCCCCTTTCACCCGCTCTATATTTTAATGCTAACCCTCGCTCTCCCCTTCCCCCTAGGGTGCTTGGTTGGTACATCCTATCACTTCGAGTCAGTCGACTTCTGTGATCCGTTTAGGCCAGATATTCCTGATGATATCCTCAAAGAATTCTACACGGAAGATCTCGTTCTCCGTTTCAGCCTTCGTGGCAGAATAGAAAATATTATTCTTGGGGCTCGCGGGACCCCGGAAGTGTATCGGTGGTTGAGTCAATTGCTCTGGGATCATTTGTATCCGATACCTGCGCATCTTCTTAACTAAGGGAAAGGGGGGTATCCACATGGCTCTGAGGTTAGACGGTGACTAGCTAGCCTTTGTCTGTGGTGGCGGTAGCTAAGCAGAGGTCATCCTCAGAGCTTCTGTGTGGTTCCAGGGTTTATAAGTAGCATGGGCACGGAGGGAAACTCGTGAGCGCGGGTCACCACCCGAGCTTGTATTCTGCTTGGCGGTGACATGACCTCAGCGCAGTGTGCCAACTTTTCCTCTTATTTTATTTCCTTCCCCTTCCTTTTCAACCTCCAGAGCGGTTCGCCTAGTGTTGTAGCACTGGAAGCCTCGAGGGGCGCAGATAACGGGACGCGCACATGCTATGGAGGAGCACAAAAGTGGGGACCTGTGGTAGCACGCTGGGGCATAAACGGATGTATCGGGTTATACGTGTAGAGGTTTTATCTACTTAAGTAGCGATTAGCTAGCAACCTCAATAGAAAAAGCACACCGTGACATCCACCGCCTACACATCTCCGCAATCCTGCCATCTTCATCACCAAAAGGCGCAGAGACCATGCTTACTATGATACCTTGTTCAGCCCCACAGTTAGTAATTTTCCATACAGCCCACATTTCCACCTCCTCAATATATAATATCTCTCATTTGGAAACCGAAGCATTATTTTCTAGGCTACCGGTGAAACTTTGTGTTTTCTTACTTGGTAAAACGTGTATGATATTTGATGCAGGGACCGGGATCGGCCTGCAGAGAATATAGTAGAATTTTTCCATATTGCTCGGGAATGTCAAAACTCCCGGCCGCCTGCTATCGGGAGGCCCTGTATTGGGGGGATGTGAATAAATATTTCCTCAGGCACCCTAACTTAACCCCCATAAAACCAACTAAGGAGGATACCGGGAGATATCTGATCTGTAGTTGAAAAAGGATCTAGAGCTGGATTAAGGGGTAAGTTACGGAATTGGAAGGCGATATTTAGAAAATTATTCCCGGACATGACCCAGGGGGCGTATTTTACACCGGTAGATAGTGGACAAAGGGTTAGCAGTTAACAATGGCTCCTAGATATCCTCTCGTTTCGCTCAGTATGGATTTAGTTTTGGGGTGCTTCACAATAGATCCGGAGACAATTACTTCTCTAGGTGAGCAATGACTTTGGTTTAGATAATTTGTAGAACCCCTTAGTCACATAAGAGAGCAGAAGGGAAACAAGGAGGAACTTGGAATAGAAGCGCTAATGTGGATTTCACGCTCCGGAGGGCCATTAAAAGCAGGAGAGCTGTGCCATGCATTGGTGATTGAGGGCGGGTGAGAACTACAGACCTAGATTTTCACAATGTCCTATCGAAATGGACTCCGTTGAACTGAAATTTAGGACTTGTGAGGGTTGGTGAGCGAGCATCAGCTCTTTGTCTCATATATTTCAAGCCTTCAAGAGTATCTTGCAACTGTTGCATCATACATCACTCAATGATAGCTACAATGAACCTATAGCAATATGCGATCGATTGAACAGAGAAGTGATAATAGATAACGGTTAGAATTATTCATTGGAAAAGCGATTATTATCCGAATGACAAGAAGAATGTAGCTCAGCTGTGTAGTGAAGTGGTTCAGTCCTGCCATTACCACCGGGTTTCCACAAAACTCATAGTAAGGAATCAGGAAAACAAAGGCCTTCAAGGAAACCATATACGAACAAGGCCCCCTACTCAAACATTCGGTCAATTGGTGGGCTTTCAGCCACTCCCGATAGTAGCTATGAACAATACAGTTTCTCCACTATTCTGCATGTCTCCGGGGTAACTTACCAAGCAAAGTGGGAGATAACCCAAGGCATGGAACACCTTGCATTACCACATCTTCAACAAGGTGCCAGCCACATATCGGCTATAGTAATCCTGTACCAGTAGAGTGTTGACTCTGTGCCCTGGCTTCAGTGTTACAAGGGAAAAAATCTGCATGATTGTGAATTTACTGGATGATAATACATCTCATAGGGATCACCGAATTTGCCATTGACATGGTTAATATGGAAAGGGACGTTGTTAGAATATTCGCGAAAGTTCCATATCCCTTACCCCTTCCACGACCATGGATTACCTACTACAATGGATGTTTGAATAAAGGAAGTTATGTTTTGGAAAGTGTTGCAGAAAATGTTAGTTGAAGCGATGGTTGTCTGCACTAGAGGTTAGCTGCAGCGGAGATGTTTGGAAGGTTTGAGGAATCGCACTATGAGGTGTTAGATGTTTGGAACTAAGGTACACTAAGAAATGGAATACGGAGCATGTCACACTACAACGATTGGGAAATAAAGGACGATTCAGTAGGGATGAGGATTGTATGAGAAGGAGGGAAAAGCATGTAAGAGGATGAGACGAGTGAAACAGAAGGAAGGGATTGAGGGATGATAGTTGTTGGAAGAAGTTTGGAAGTGTG
>Ga0307507_10002256_pt1 | contig 41097 bp, 23 predicted proteins | sample 7_EM_MG_FD_207223 | JGI IMG/M metagenome (GOLD analysis project Ga0307507, IMG submission 207223) | Populus trichocarpa ectomycorrhiza microbial communities from riparian zone in the Pacific Northwest, United States - 7_EM | ecosystem: Host-associated > Plants > Roots > Unclassified | place... | reverse complement strand
CAACGCACCGTTCCTCCAGCGCTGCGACATATTTTGAATATACCAGAGGTTGACCCTCCTCTGCCAAAGCCAGGTACCCGCCGTACAGAATTATCTCGCACAAGACGTTCTCCGCCAGGACCTGCGGCACCAACTAGTTGGTTACATCGAAGCAGACATGTGCCACCGCAAATTCGAGAGTTGAATGAAAGGCCGGCTGTGGCGGGCCAAAGCGGCTGTATACCAGTCAAGTTTAGCTCACTTGCTACGCTGAATGATGGATTCAAGGTATGTTCACGCTTGCAGCTTCGGTTGTCTGGAGGCCATCTACTTGTCAAGCCTAGATGTAACCAAGAAAGACCCGAGCACATTCATTCTTTTAGAAAATTTGTGACCAATTCTCGAACAGAGGCTACCACCTGAGCGAAGCTTAGTTTACCAAACTTTGAAAACACTAGCAACGAATTGGGAGTGGCTTGTAGAATATGAACAGTACTACCTGGCGACGTTGCCCATTCCACTGAAAGAAGCATTACTTAGCTACATTTCTGTATACGGTCCCGATGACTGCCTGGACTTGAGATCGTTCAAATTGCTTTTCTTGGACGAGAATGAACTTACCGGTGGTACTGGTGGTGACGAGTTAGAGCAGCTAGACCTGATCAGCTTATTGAATGAGAGATTCACTCTAGCAGATCTCACAAAGTACATGACACGTCCTCGGCTGACTAATCTTGCTGAGGCATTGCATAGCCTGGATGTATCTGAGAATAAGGGAAAGAAAAAGGTGACAGTCGAAGTAGTCGAGTCATGGGAGGATGAAGTCGATATTTCCACGCCAACCATATCGAAATCATTGAGCTCCTCTCGCTTCCCTTACATTACTCGCTTATCTCTCGCCAACCCAGGGACATGGGCATCCTGGGCGCAGCTGCTCTCTCTATCAACAAATTTAAAAACGCTAACACACCTTTCCTTGGCATATTGGCCAAACCCATCTTTGACCCCGAATGCTACAACGGCCTCTATGGTCAGTAAGCATTCCAGGCCGGTGAGCCTGGGAGGGACTTCGTTTTACTCAGCCATGGATAACGATTGGCACGAAGCAGCCAACATCCTACGCCGGTTAAGCAACAATACCTACTGCTTGAAATGGCTAGATCTTGAAGGTTGTACCTGGCACCAAGCACTCACTTGGGGTGTGCCGCCCATATCGCAGTGGCTGAAGAACTCAGTGGCAGACGAGAACCCGACCCCGTCAACCTCCTACCCTTTTCTAGGCCCAAATTTGGACAACCCTCAAGGCCAAGATTCCGATGACTGGGTTGAACACCACGTTGCTCCCGGTCCGGACTGGAACGGCAGCTGGCGACAAGTCGAGTGCATTAATGTCAGCCAGGGGTGGGTCCCACACGACATCTCAGCTATCAGAGACATGCCGGCAGGCCTTATCGCCTTTGAACTACTGGGTTATCTCCGCAATTTGCAAGAGTCTGGAGTTTTGCCCCAGAACGAACCAAGACCTCTAGGTGACCATTACCTTATACGGTGGATGGAGCGGGAAAAGGAGGCAAGGAAGGTGGAGAGCATGGTTCGCGCGTTAAGGAACTCAGCGAGGGGAGTCTACTGTAAATTTGACCATGGGTGGAGTCCTCCAAGAGTCGTTGGTGCGCTTGAGGAATAAAGCCTCCTGTGGCATAGAATCTGCTTTTTTTAAGGGAAAGGAGGGTTCTTTCTAGTGCTTTGTGTAGACAATGAGCATGTTGAGTGCGGCTATCACGCCATTACTCAGGAATAAATACAGACTAGTTTAACCCCAATTATGGATGAGTTTGATTGTTTGATTACTGAACCTGGGGTAACGACAGTTTATTCCCGAGTCTTTTCCATGACTTGGGATGCGAACGTTTTATCAATAAACAACTATACAGCCAACAGCAGTAGAAATTGTGGTCAGAGTGCATAGTCACGGAGCCTCCTATGGATTTTATTGGCCAGCTCTTATCGATAACAGTAGGACGAAATGTTCTAGCGGAAGGGATAAAGATATATTTTAAAATCTAACTTACGTTCTAAAATAATATATCTCGCCCCTTAATATTCTAAATACAGGGCTATAGTATATATTTAATTATATAAAAGAATCTAATTAATAAAATATAATAACTTTTATAGTTAAGACGTCGCTTATAGAAAAATTTATTTTTTAAATATTTAGTTTATACTAAAACGAGGCCTATCCCATGCGCTGGTGACGTCCCTTTTTAGCGTGTGGCCCGTGCGCGAACATCAAAATATTAACAATCGTCCTCATCCACCACAATAGGCCGCGGGCGTGCGTCCAATAATGCAGATTTGTTTAGCCTACTCAATATATCATTCCAAAGAACAAGAAGGCGAAAGAACACCTCCCCGAGCCATTAAATCGATTAAATCTACGGTTTTAATTCGCCGATAAGGATATAAAATCTAAGCGATCTGATTGGTCCACTAAAAAGGGACGTGTCTCACCAGCGCATGGGATAAGTTCTCAGACACCCGGGGAGATTTAGTTGGTGATAAGGAGCAGTATGCCCGCCGGTGCGCGTAGTGCACGTACCAACGGCTTCCCAGGGGGTCTGATTTATGAGATAAGACCACGCCGTCATCATGCCGAGCTGCGACCCCGCATCCTACCAGACTTCAAGTTTAGGGATCGTTCGGTTGCGAACTGACGCCAGATCAGAATCTCTGTATCAGTGCGTCTTTTAGTGTTGACCGTTTTGTAATTAGTGGCGGCTACTACCGTGGTTCAGTTGAAGCTGTAATTAAGCCGATCGTTCGGTAAGCCTCTAGATTGAGGCCCAGAATCTACCGTCGCAAAATACGCGATTGGTCTTAATGAACAATTTAAGTGAGTACCTCTACTGTAGCCTCCATCGCGGCTTTTTGCTATGGCTCCTCCTCAATCAACACCCTCAACGCCTTCGACGCCCTCCCTCAGCTTCTATAGAAGCCAAAGCAGCGTGGTCGATTAAGCGGCCAATCCATAGTCTAACTGACGCCCGATTAATCGCCCTATTTTTAGCTACCCAATCCAGTCAGTCCATAAGGTTATTCGTCTCAATCCAGATTGCATCCAATTAAGGCCGGATATTAGGTGTAGAAGTGGGTATTAATGGCAGTATTAGAAGTAGCTGATAACGGTATAGGCCCAGGAGAAAATAAGCTTTAGGATGGATCTAAGAGTTAGTTTATAAGCCCCAAATTAACTTAATTTAATAGTAATACACACTATTAGAAGCCACTATATTGGAGGCGCGGACAGGAGGCCTTCCGGTAGAGCTATTATAGTAAGATGGCCTTATATAGTCATTCACCCTAAAGTTAGTTTGGTGTTAGGCTTAGGGAAGGTGTAAAATCAGGCCTAGAACCAGCTAAAAGTTGCCCAATTCACATCTTATACACGCTACTTAAAAGCCCAAGCATAATAGGATTAATATTACTACATTAGGTGGTAATTAAGGGGTAGGGGATTAGGTAGTGGTAATTAAGAAAGCACATTATAGGGTATTATAAGATTTAAGTTATAGGGGAGGCCTATATATATAACCTTAATTCTATTAATTTAATTAGCTAGATTAAGGTTTAAACCGTATATAGAAAACAACTTTAACCTACCTATATTGTTAACTCCTTTCTCTTACTAATACTACACCATTGCCACATCTAATTTTACTATTCTAAGGCGTAGAAACTACTTCAATATAGTTATAATAGCTGCCAGAAAATTTGCTATACGTTTAGAGCACGCGCTATTATATATATGTTATAATAAGAACGCGAACACAATATAATTAAAATTATAACATAAAAGGTTAATAACCCTTAAAGAGAACTCTCTACTAAGTCATTTTTATATCGTTAAATTACCTCTTTTACTTCCTCTATCTGTTAGTTATTATAGACCGCTTTATTACTTAAGTTCCAACCACCTCCTGCTGCTCTATAGGCTCTTTTTATAGCCACGCGTTATCTTCCAATAGCTCTAGCAGCTCACTAAGCTGCCTTCGCAGCAGCCCTCCTAAGAACACTTACTTTCCTATAGGCTCTACTGTTTAAGAGACCGCTAATTATATTATTATAGATTCTCCTCCCAATAATTCTAAAGCAGAAGACTCTAATATTTATTAAGGAAGCAATAAGAAGCAATTTATAAAGAATAGCTATTAAGCAATAACCCAGAAGGACCTTCTATTTGGTTATAAGCCTTCCTTTCTACGCCGCCGGCGCGCCTAAAAGTTATATATATGGGCTTATAGCTATCCAGTTAAGAACCAATCTAGGCGTAATTACTAGGCCTATAAGTAGTATACATTAAGCTCTAGATACTTTATCTATAATACTAATAATCTAATAGCAAGTAATAGGTCTCTTCTAAAAAGCTTAGTATAACTTTATATTTGCTATAAGTGGAACTTCTCATATCATTAAACACCTTTGGAGGCACTACTATATCGGTTATAACAGTGCTAATTTTACTACTAAGAATCCTTCTGCCTCTTCTGCCTCTACTACCTCTATTACTATACCTACAATGTCCTATAACCTAGTTACTCTAGTTAATTTAGATAAGGCGCGGAGGCTATTCACTAAGTTTATTATTATAGAAGGAATTACTAGGCGCCAAAGTATAAGCCCTTAGCTACAGCGCCTTATTAAGCTCTTAAATCCTACTACAGATGGTATCTACCCTAACTCTTATAGTACTAGCCATAAGTAGATTAAGGCACAATATATTAAAGCCTATAAAGCTGTTGCTAAGCTTATACAGAATGCAATTGGTAGGATATATATAAGCTTTAACACTTAGAGTTTACACAGTAACCTCTACGTTCTATTAGTAGTGGCCTACTTTACTAACCAGCTCGGCCATCTATAGGCTTTTCCAATTGGCTTGCCTAAAATCTATAGCTTTAAAACTGGTAAGAATATAGCAGCTCTTCTCTCTAGTATATTTAAATGCTATAATATTACCTATAAACTTGGCTTCCTTATTACCAATAATACAACCATAAATAATAGAGTCATCAATCTTCTATCTACCCGGTATAGATGGGACGCTAAGTAATATCACATTAGGTATTCTAGCCACATCCTTAACCTTATGGCAAAGGCAATTATATTTAGCAATAGTATAAGCCTTTTTAAGAGGAGGCTTGCAAGTATAAGCAAGGAAGATCAGTACACTAAGTAGAGGAAGAAGAGCTCAATTAGTAAGGTACATAATATTATTTAGTAGCTACAAGGCTTACCTAAATATATATAGGCCTTTAAGGAGCTCCAGAAGTTCTACCCCTCTCTTAAGTTAAAGCTAAATAAGTTATTTAAGGCGTATTTACTGCCAAGTAATAGGGGAGTTAGGTGGAACTTAACATTCTTATAGGTAGACACTAGTAAGTAAAGCTTTTATATTATAACTCTAGAAAAAATCGTTGGTAATATTAGCCTCCTATTTGCCTTAATAACCTTCCTAATTCTTATTTTTTTTATTCTCCTGTTTTAAAGCATTAAAAGGGGCCTTATATTATACAGCTCCGCTATTCAGAACCTTCTTATATAGTGGTGTTAATACTTAGATAAAGACTAGCAATTTAGCTTTTATATTATAGATTTCCTCATAAAACTCTCCTTATCAAATCGTCTATTTTCTTTCCTTAATAAATGCGCAGCCATCTTGAAAATATTATTAAGCATTACATCTTATATAGTTTTGCTATAAACTACAGCCAAATTATATATATGCAAGTACCGCATATCTATTTGTTAAATGGCTTCTAATTTTTTCTTATAGTACTACCACTTCGTAACACAATTAACATCACCTATTTGCGCTACGCAGCCCTATCACAAGACCGCCTTACAGGCGATAACTGGGCTGAATTAGAACAGTTTCACTTACTGCTTTTACCTCTATAGGAAATAACAAAGCAAATTAAGGGTAATACTAGTAATGGCTCTTATAGAGCTTTATAAGAGGTGCTCCCTATAATAAATTATATTTTAGAGCACCTAGAATCTACTACAAAGGAGCTCCAATATAAGCCAGATAGCTATTTTAAAACTAGTATAAATTTTACTAGTCTATTAAAGCTTAATTGCTAACCCCTCTATATAAAATGGCTGTAGATTTTGGCCACCTTAAGATATAAAGCTACTACTTATATACCGATCTTACACCTGCTTATTAAGCAGCTATTATCCTATATCCTACCCTCAAGTTTGAATACTTTAAGAAGAAGTAGGTAGAGAATAAGGCCTAGATTAAGGACTATAAAACTACAGTAAAGGCCTACTAGGTTAACTATATGTAGCAACATTAAATTGCGGCTATAGCTAAGGAGCAAGCTACTGCATCTAAATCACTACCTCAACTAACTACACCTAAAGATTCTAAAGAAGAGAAGCTTTTACCATTTAGGCACTTTTTACAGCTCGCAGGTGCTAAAGAGCGAAAGCTTAAGGATAAATTAGAAAGATATTGCGCCTTAAAGCCTAATATAGAAGTTCGCAACCCATTAAGTAATAGCTTAATTATCACAAGGAGTATCCTAACCTTTATATACTGGCTCTAGAGCTTCATTCTTGCCCCAAAATAAGCTCTAAATGCAAACAGATCTTCAGCAACACTAGTAGGATAGTAACACCCAATTATAATCACTTTTCGGCTGTATTGTTGGAAGAGGAAAAGTGCCTAAGAAAGTAGTTAAGAATAGGTATTCCTAGTGCTTAATTGGGTATCAGATTTACTACATTTTATTACTTATTCTACTTGGTAATATAGTAATATTTGGCTTTTTGTTTTCTGCTATTGTTAGTTTTAAAATTAAGATCTATTACAATACCATGCCAAGGATCACGATTGAGATTTGGGCTCTAGATCTGTGGGCGATCGATATTCCGACGCCGAGCCTCACCACCATGCCAAGGATCGCGAGTTCCATTCAAATCGCCCGATTGCGGGCGTTTGCAATCGGGGCTTATTAATCTGGCCAATCCGACGGCTTCAATTAAGAGGCCAATCCGTCCGTCTAATCCTTAACGATCCAGACGCCGGGCAACTAACCACGCTGAGCCGAAGTAGAGCTACGGTGACGCCTGCAACGCGCGGAAGCAATATCATCGCGATCGTGAGAGTTAAATAAGATGAGGACGTCATAAATGCATACAGGCGTGACTGAAATAGCGTCGCGGTTGGGGTGGGTGGAGTCGCCATATTATAAGCAGTCGTCAATTGGGTGCGTATACAAGGCCTCAGTTTGAACTGGAGTTAAAATGAGGAGCTTTGAGCTCCTTATTGAACTGACGCCAAGAGCCTCAGTTCAACTACTACATACGGTATAGCTTTCAAGTTTGACGCGCTTACCGACCTGGAGGAGCTTCAGATTAGAAAGTCGTCAGATCAACCGAACGATCGCGTCAGAATCAGATTTGAGCTTCAGATCGGTTCTGATCTGAAGCCTCCAGATTCAATCTGAAGCTGCAACCGAACGACCCCTTAACTTTTAAACTTAACTGCTAGCTTTTACATTTTTTTACAAGCACAGCCCTCCTTGTAAGTACACAGTATCTGCCGCTGGATAGTGCACTGACTAGCTGTTAGCAAAATCTGACATCCGCTGCGCGCACACAAGGTCATATAAGCTGTTCTCAGTCACATCTCCGCAAGTAGCATACGAACAAAAGCTAAACATCGCCGCTTCCTATTTTCTTCTCAAGCCATTATCACATCTCGGCCCCCTACCAGATACAATACCACTCGGTGCACTACGCAGGAAGCCACTCATTCAAGGCCGTAACTGTGGACATAATTAGCGCATCGTCAACGCAACTTTGACACCAGGCATCCAGAACCCACATGAGCACTACATGAAGAGGCTGAACCAGCTTAGTCTTCAGCTGATCAGCTACTGCTAGAACGTTTACTACCCTCAGAACTGCGGTTCAACCCATTGAAGCGTGGAGGGTCACTTCATGAAGTCAGGACTGGTTGGCATTGATTTCAATAAAAAACAATGGCTTCGTTTGGAAGACTAACCGCTGCCCTTATGAGTGCATCCCAAGAGAATACGCTTGCGTTGGCGAATGTAAACTTCGACTTTGCACTTATAAAGTGCGAGGCGCCTCTAGAATATAAAGGACTTGGGAAATGTCTCTCCAAAAAGCGAAAGAAAGCGGCCGAAGATGGTCCCAGTCATATAACGGCAAGAAAGTTAGGGGCCCTCTTTGAGTCCGACATCCCGGATGTCCCATATCTCATCCAGGCATATGGTCGGCGAGTTACTCAAATAGCCGAACAGCCCAACGTCAATCCCAGAGGTTCTAATTCTGATGGCGCATTTTCTGATCATGTGGGCGCCGACTGGACGACCATCTGGGCCACCGCAACCTCCGGCAAGGGCGTAATTACCGTACATTTGTTGGCATGCATGCTAGCCCGTATGTGGACACGCACACAAAGTGTTGCCATCTGGAGCGAGCTTGTTGAGCAAAGGCAGGAGATACTCCGTCAACGCATCGCGGAGAATGGAGAAACCTTTAAGATTTCAGATGCTATTGCATCTCGTACCGAAATTCGTAGGGACCAACTAGCTGATTGGGATGCTAGCGCTCGGTAATTTATTATCTTCTTATTTCATCAAAGCCACCTCCCTTCGAAGTAGTCCATGCCTGTGCGTACTTTCAGAGTCGATGGTGGGGTAACCCTATATATCCAACCCTTAGCTGCCGGAAAATGCAAGAGTACTATCAGTTGACTATGCTAGCGCATGGCTTCAAACAGCTGATGAAGCTCAAAAGCTTCAGCAAACACAACTCAAACTGGTTTTAGATAATGTGTCTTTACCAGTCTCGAAAAATCCCATATTACATACTGCTATAATCAATTCCTGGACTAGAGCATTGTTGGCACTGGAGAACCTTATTAAAGGCCGAGGACAGCGAATACAAAGCGGAGAAGTCCTTTTAGGGCTCTCATCCCGGCATTTATATCCTGATATATCTGTCGTGAATGACGAATCTCACCATATAAAACAATCTGATCCATTGATTAGCCCTGGAGGAATCATAACCATAGGACTGCATAACAAACCGGACGAAGCCGACAATGGCATTTACTGGTCCCTTCCCTTAGCTCATATGCGATATTATGGAGATCCAACAGTGGCAACTCGACACACTGGGCTTAGGGAATCACAAGTCACCTCTGATCAGTTCATTTTCGTTGCTCTAGGAAGCGTTCTTAGTAGCTGGCGATTACTAGATCAGGATCTAGAAACGCCTCTCCAGGTTATTAATATGCTTAGCGAGAGCGTAGTGAATACTCTTTCAAAACGCTCAACTAAGTCAAGGAGTCAAATCATGTTGATTAAATGGATGAGCATGATTTCCCGCTTGATCCAGGCGTACGGAAAAGAACAGGGGGCCGAGAAGCAGCAGCTTGATCGCCTGATTTCATTTGGTCGAAGGCGGTGCCCTGATTTGATTGCTGTGCATCGCTTACATCCTTCTCCTTTTTTTGGCTTTACCAATTTTGAAGTTCTTTTGAGTACTTTCCGGCCAGAAAAAGTTCAGCAAAAGATAGCGTTTCTTCGAAAATGGTCGCGAGCAACCTTCTCCAGCCACGACATTCGGGAAGCTATCATTGAATACTCAGAACATCAGCATAGCAACATAAAATATACATATCTGGCACCCCAGCATGCCATTACTAGAAAAAGACCTCGAGACGGCAACTTCACTATACCAACAGCAAGAGACTTCCATTGGGTCGCAGGTCCACCTAAGTATCACCTTCCAGTTAATCAACGTAATGATAGTTACGTTATGATTCCACCGGGCCCCGGCGGGAAGCCTGCTCCCTTCGGGTTTCTGTGTGGTCATCCAGGCTCAGCAGCCATTTATCTTCCCGCTCACCGAGAGAAGAAATCTAAGTCAAAATCTTCCAAACCGTTACCCAAGCACAATCACTTAGGGGTCAAAGACATCTTCTATTGCCTCAAGACTGGTGTTTTGGAAGTAGCGCAACTTGCTAACCGCCTTTGCTTGGAAAGCTATCGCCACGAGTTTTCAGAGTATTTGGAGTCTTTCGAGGCTTTGTTCGTAGCCCATCAGATCTACTCGAGTTTACCGGGCGCAAAGGTTAACTTGAATGTTACCTCCAAGCAACTGCAGTTAACATGGTGGAAGTCTCTTCAAGAGAAAAGGTGCCCCGATGGTACAGTTCCTCTACCTGAGGTGTTCAGTTGCATCACGCTATTTGAAACGGGTTTTTTGGAGCTCGACCCTTCAAAGCTCACAGACGCAGTGGCAATTTGCAGTGACAATTCCATATTTGTTGCAAGCCGGCTGCTGCTCGACCCTATCGCGGAGGTCCCAACAATTCCGGTGAAGCGTATTACTGGCAACATTGGCAAGCCTGGGTTTTCCATACTGATTCCACCAGCAGAACCGAAGATACTGCAGATTGGTTGCCGTTCTTGGAAAGTCGTTGCGCACGAAAACTTCGATGGGAAATTTCAAGACAGCTTTGCTGCTACTTCACTTCATCTTTCCTTGACTGGATACGAGTTTCCGATAGACGTTGGCGTCCATGGAGCGCGCGATCATGGGGCGTTCTTTGTGGAGGCGGCCATCTCCTTGCATGATCGCGGAAAGTGGATGGCAGATCTCGATGTGATAAAAGCTCAATCTTCGTGGCAAAGCGCGTCTGAACAAAGCGTTTGCCAGCATACCGAGGATCAACGCGCAGATACTACAATCGCAAAGCCCCTCGTTTCTGTGGATAGTTGGATTGAGTTCCTTGACCTGCCACTTTCCGACTGCATCGTGCGCGCTCGTGACAATGCCATGGCACGGCTTGCTGCTGCTTCGTTAGCAGTGCAAAAGTCATATGATTTTCGACTTATTTCTCCGAGTGATTGCTGGATATGTTTATTCGCTGAGCCCGGGGAAGAATATCCTTCGCCACCATGCGTATATTCTGCGCGGGAGAGTGATAGTGACCAGGGATCGCTACCTGAATCGGGTGATTGGCTGTATATGACGGAAGAAGAGGAGTCAGACCTAGGTAGTCCTTTAGCACCTTTATTCGCTGGGGTTGGAGACTTGCACGCTTCAATGTCTCCCCCCTGCATGACACGGCAGACGAATCGAGTCTTAATATACTAACATTTTGCGTTTGAGATCTTTTATAGGCATGTTAGTGTGATGGGTGATGGGTGATTGGTTCAAATGGTTTGATTATACGTTTGGAGTCAGCCTTCTAAAGTAGCCTTTTCGATGATCTCTCAATATTTGTGGCTGATAGTCTCCAATAGGCGCATGCCGCCCGCATAGCATGCAAGGCTGGCCACTCATATCTCTGCTCAGCGGGAGCTCTCGGCATTCGAGCGAAATACTGGCTACACTACCCACGGGTGCGCGGGCGTAATCGCGGGCGCGGGTGCAAGCGCAGGAGTTCCTGTAGAGGCAATCTACAGACGTTAAATAGAGGCAGTAGCACCTAATCTAGTTCTTACAGCGCCTCACAGAACACTCTATCCCTTAACCCGCCAGCGTCCATCTAGTAGATGGTCTGTGCGGAACACCAGAATCAAGAGTACGCGTATGGTCACAGAGCCTTGATCCTATTGATATGATTGGCTAAATCATTATCGATAACAGATGGACGTAACTCGGCGGGTTAAGGGATAGTCCTATTAGGTAACTTAAGACGATCTTAAAGGCATTACAAGTGTTATATTTTAGCACTTTAATTTTCGCGATTTGGGTGTAAACAAGTTAAACACACGTGATATTCTAGCTTGAACTGGAAGGATCTAAGCCTGTCTAAGGGGGGTGTGCAACTAGTAGTGGCCTTAAATATAGCTTACTAGGCCTAACTTAACGAACTAAATTTATACTACCCTACTGATGTTCGATTCTAGGTATGAGTTTGTTCAATTATTGCCGAAAACAATCTGCTCTGAATGCCTTCAAAGACCTCTCTAAGGCATGTAAGGCGTGGCATTGATGAAATGGGTCGCTCTCCCGGCCTGGGATTGGCGTGTGCAGTTCGTATGCACCCCGCACTTCACAGAACTGGACGAGTGTCTGTATACGCTGTTGCTCTGCATTGGGTTAAATAGGTATCAAATCCTACATTTGCTTGCTACCTCTTGCTACTTCGTACTGATACCTTAGAAGGGAGATAATCAACTGGAAGTGGCCTGACAGGAGGCAAAACGGTTCAACGCTCCCCGGGCTCTCTTCAATACCCATGTAAGATTATCCTAGATCAAAGTTTATATCACTCACCTCGGCTTGCGCAAGCTTTGGGCTTGAATGAAAATAGATGTTCGAACGATGTCCGAGATTAATCGCATATTGCGCATCACTAGTGGAGCACGTGAAAATGCCCAAAGCTTGCGTTTGCGACTGCCCAAGACACATACAGGACCCTAAGTAAGTAAGGCCCCACCGTTGGTACTAATAACACTTCCCATTAGATTCCGATCCTTCATGCAGTACAGATATGCCTCAGCTACATCCTCGACCTGGCCCACCCTGCCAGTTGCCATTTTAGTCTCCCATTTCCTAAACACCTCCTGTTTCTCTTGGTCCGGCATCTTCCACAACGTTGTGTCTACTGCCCCGGGACTCACTGCGTTTACCCGGATAGGCTTCATGTCCAGCGCTAAGCCCCGCGCCATAGTGTGATTGCCGCCTGCGTAGCAGCCAACTATTACCCGGCCTTGGTGCGGTTTCTCACTCACCGGGCCAGTCGTGATAGTATATGATGACGTGTTTGATTTCTTGAGATACTTTGCAGCTTCGCTCGCTGCGATGAGCGGTGCATTGAACCGGACCATACCGGCTTGCTGTATCTTTTCTAATGTAGTTTTTTTGAGCGGAGTAGTGCTTAGTGCGTCGCCAGCCGTGTAGACCACATGGTCAAGCTGCCCATCGGTCTCTTGCACGGCCTTCTCGAAGAGTGAAACGATGTTTGAATCAAAGGTCTCATGGTTGCCAAGGTTGCACGCGTGACCAATCCGAGACCTAACACTAGGATAGGCCTCTTGTAATGAGGAGATAGACGCGGCGATGCGGGAGGCTGAGGCTGAGGATATGATGACGGTACGACCGAGCTCGAGGCAGGCTTCTGCGACACCGAAGCCAATGCCACCGCTACCTCCAATTATAAGTACGCAGTTGTTGCGGAGTTTGTTTGAGTATTTTGGTCTGTCATCGTAGGGATATAATCGAAGAGTTTGCGTTCCAAGTTTTGGATAGATAGTTCTAGGTGGTACTACAAGGTAGTTCGGTAGCAATTGAGGATGTTGATATACTTGTTAAGGCACGCCACGAAGCTTTCTTTTCACAATTTGACTGGTCGGATTTTGCTGGAGTTAAGGATGAGTGGGGAAGCCCTTATGCAGGACCTGACTTAATAATGGGTGCGAGGCGGAATTACGGTTCGGAGATAAGAGCTTTCACTGAGTGATGATGCAATTGCGGATCAATGATTTTGCTGTTAATGTGTTGCTAGCTGCGAGAAGTAAGTGGCCCTTAGCAAAATTTAGGTCATCTCACCTGTCAGCATATAATCATTCTTCACCAGACAATAGAGATGACATTTAAGCAAGGCAGACCCAAAAAGACATCTATGCATTTTATAAAAGCGATATAAGCGCCTAATCTAAGGCATATGCCATAGAGAATTGATTTGCTTCCTCCGAACCTACAGCATGTAAGCGATTAGTAATTACATATAATAAACGGAACAATAACTTACCAGGGGCGCCACAAACAGAACACCGACACCTAATGCAGCAACAGTTGCAAGCATCTGAAGCTTGTTAAAGCCCTTCCCTAGCATATCAAATGCAAAACTCGGGGCAACTCTAGTCCCGAAAATATCCAGTCCGTAAGCGAAAACTAGACTCGTACTTTCTAGCAGAGCTGGACTAGTGGTTATCTTTTTAACTCCGAGTAATTCCATTTTGTGATTCAAGTACCACTTCGGATCAAACTGGATGACTGGCGAGTATTTGGCAAGGCCCTCGCTGACTTCCGCTGCCGTGGGGTCTCTTCCCACCGGCCTTCGGGGATCAATGACGTGACGTGGTATCCCAACAATTGAATTAGACTCCGGGAGTGTGATTAGGAGCTGGCGTGAGGTGATGCCTTGGCGAGTTTGTGTGACAGTCATGTGCGAGATCTCCTCCGGAATGTGATAAGTTTGAGAAACAACGTATGGCTTTGCTGCGTCATCTGAGGCAGTAGAAGGTTGTATACTGGAGGAGTTTGTCGCAGCACCAAGCGGACCGCGATCATTTGGAATTGAAGATTCGAACAGTTCTGCCACTACAAGCTGATACCCTCGAGAAGGATTTTCGAAAGATGAGTCTAGAGTGATGGAATAACTGAACCAGTTCTCCGACAGCGCTGATGGGATTGTTCGAGAAATATCAACATGGCTATGCGCAGCGGTATATAGAAGGTTTCCGGAAGTAGAATCCAGAAGATATACGGATGCTGTCTGGGGAGTGTCGAGTATTGTGGTAACAAGAACAAGGTTAGGATTGAGATACTTGTAGAGTACTCTTCGGTCGCCTAGGACTTTTCCAATGGAAGCTACTGGATCTTTAACTGGTCTTGCAGTAACACCAACGATGCGCTCTCCCTTCGGAGGAACAAATTTCCAAATCGGGTCCGAAGCCTTTTGATTACGAAGGAAGCCTTTCAATTCTCCATCAACCAGCTCATAAGAAACCAAAGTTTGTTCTTCGGGCAATCTATCTGATTCCGCTTTGACCGTTCCCGCGACTAAAGTGTTTCCAGTGGTTGAATTGATAAGAAGCGGGGTTTCGAGCCCTTTCTGCCTCACCTCGAAATATCCCTGTGAAATGCTCAATGTAGGATTGTCGAATGTAATTCCAGGGGCGAGTTTGGCAAGGTCAATGTTCCATACCATACGGCCAGTATTGCCGACATCGAGTCCGACCAAATGGTTATTATCCGTGGCAATAATTACGAGTTTATGGAACCCGAAAGTGTCCTGTTGGACTTCGCTAGCAGAAGCGCCTGAAGATTTTCCGACAAAATTAGCAAGAATTCGTACTGGAAGGCCCTGGAGCCACGCTGGAAAATGCTCGAGGTCTCTTATGTGCCTTCTGACCCTATGTATGTAGGCAGCAAGAACATTCTCATGGCCTTCAATGGCTAATTCTTGTGCAAGCGTTTCTTCCTCAGGGAGCTCTGCCCACACAGCAGTTACGGCTCCTGCTAGTAATTCTGGCCGAGTCCATACGAATTCTCCGTTACGAATAAGCGCCCACTGTCCATCCGACAATAGCAAGGCAGACCTGACTGCATGAGCAGAACCTGATCGAACAACGACCTCTGACACGCCGTGAAGGGGATAGAGTTCTTTGGGTGAGCCTGGTTCCTTGGTTGGCCAACGCCCAAGGATGCCGTGCGACACAGAAGATACGACAATGATCTCATCCGATGTTATCCTCGTGAAATAGACATTAGCATCGGTCGTGCTAGTGGTAAAAGCCCCCTTGCCTGCCAAGTCGGGAAGGCTGTAAGCCTTTGATATTACGTGTGTCTTCAAATCAGCATGGAAAACTTCAGCCGAATGAGCGTTGGCTGTCTGATACTGGACAAGAAAATGCGAGAGGGAATTTATCCGGTGCGGGGCGTGCAAACCAATTTTTTGTACTTCTTCGCCAGCAGGTCTAGGAACATTGAAGGTTGATGTGCTCTTGCTACCGATTATGTTTATCTTTAAGACTTTGTGTGATTTGTCAGTCCATGCAAGGATTGGAGATGCAGAGTTTGCCCCGGCGAAGAGAATGGAGTCGGGGGACGCGGCCTCGCCATCTGAGTTTAGGGTATACTGGTCGAGCTTCTGACCAGTTAATGGATTGACAGAAGTAACTTTAATCTTCAAGCCTCCTAACATGGTTGAGTGAAGCGAGATGTAGTTGATACTCGTAGCGGATATGGAGACTTGGAACGGAGAGTCTCCACTGGAGTGCCAATTAGCCCATTTTCCTTAGAGAGATAAGTGAGGAGCCTAAGCTACCTGTTGTCCAGATAGGTCCATTTCACAGCTCCAGTCTTGCCATCTAATCTCTTAACCCCGTGAATACCATCACTGAGAAGGACGACAACGTCCTTCGTATCCCTTTCTGATTTACCATCCTCAAACTCTAGTATCTCCAAATCTTTCGCCGTCGCGCCGGCAAAGGCAGCTTGCCACGCAAATCTTCCATCCGACGCGCTCCATGCTGTGATCTCACCGCCCACTGCGCTTACTATAGTATCCTGTCCCTCCCCAGCCCTCAGGAATCCGTCTGTGCTGTTCGGAGAGGGCGATAAGGTTTGCCGCCAGACAATAGAGCCATCCTTCGGGTTCACCGCACCAATGACTAGTTTGTCCGAGAGGGTATAGATGAGGGAGGCTTTTGAGCCTGCGTAGGGCTGCTGGAAGAAAGTAGCATCCTGTTTCGGAAAGCCTAGGAGAGGGTGGTGATAATCAATGTGGTAAGCATCGTCGGCGAAAATGGCGACGGTCCTGGCGACCAGAAATGCGGCAGAGCCCAGCACAGCATGAAGCCGCATCGTTCACAGTGAGTGGTCTAGATAAAGCAGCTCCTCATGGTTCAGAGCTCCCACGTCCGCCGTTTCAGCGACTGTGGCAGCGGGATGTCGGAGGAGGTTCGGCCCGCTGTCTGACTCAGCCACTCCTTTTTTCTCTCGCCCTTCGCCCTGTCCGTTCAAGCATGCAAAGCAGCAGGCGCGCAAGCCTCTCATCTGCCTTACGCTCACCACAAGACGTCACCTATTTCAAAAGTTCTGATTACCACGTTTGCCAGCTTCCTGTTTGATTCAGCCCTCCTCTTGTTTCAACGCGAGCACCCCTGATGGTTGACATTATGGGTTGCGAATTGGCCCATTGTAGCTAATCGTCGCGTGGCACTCTGGCGTGGCCAGCAGCAGAAAATGCAGGTGCAAAACGTAACAGCCACTCAGACGAGTCAGCCACCCAAGCGAGCCATCCAGTAAACCCACTATTATAAATATTTATTTAAAAATTTAAAAATAAGTTCATTGTTATATATATAGCTTAAATATAAATTTATAACTTAAAATTTCTTTTAATAATTTTTTTCTCAATATTATTGCTTAAATATATTTAATTAAATTATAATGATCTTTATGAATTTTTTATTTATTTATAAGTACTTAAATTTTAAAATTTATTTAAAAGAGTAAAGTTATCAAATTTTGGTGTGTTTTGGGGTGACTCGCTTGGAAGACTGACTCGTCAGGCTTCGCAGGGTCAAGCCATTGGACCTTCTTGATAAGGTGTCAAAGAGCGCGCCTAGGATCCCTCCAGGATCCAACGACGTAGGCATTGGAGCTTGGCTATCGTCGGTCGAGTCCCAATTGTTAGGATCAGTCTTGCATCCGGAGCTGCTAAGCCATGCTGCCGGTAGCGCCGAGAGACGGCCTCTGCTCCTTCGTTGGCGCCACACAGGGGAAGCATTATTCCCCAAGCCGATGATGAAAGCTGCTTGTACAGGCAAAACTCTTTATTACAATAACGGGTATATATAACGGGTATATAATGGGTATATAACGATATATTTTGTATTACGATCTTACATACCCTAACCAGGACTTTTTAGTGTAATTAACGATTATCTGACTTTTGACGATATCGTTAAACCACCAATATTAGTATAACTAGTTGTATAGGAAGGGGGTATATCTGGCCCGTAAGGAGAAAAATCTATACCCTTTAGGCTTTAGATCCACTTTTTATTAAGTTTTTACTGCTTACTCATTCTACACGTGACTCTTGATACAATACTATTGGTATTACGATACATTTGGCGCCAAAACCCATATCGTACTAAGGAGTTTTGCCTGTATCGGGTAACTAGCTAAACTGGTCTAGTCCAATGTGCACCCGCGTGCGCTCTACGCATTGCAAAAACCCCCATGGCGAATCACACCTGGCCTTGGCTTTGGTCCTCTTCTTGCCCTAGGCCTCCTCCAGCTACTGCCAGTAATAACCTCCAGCTTCGGCAGGTCCAGCGCATCGTTGCAGGCATTGTCGCCTGCGATCCCGCACTACCTAGGCCAAGCAATTATGTCAAGGCTCAAAGCTCGATCGAGGCGTGGCCGAAGAGCCCAAGCAGTCTTGAGAGGTATTAATTATGCAGCGGCACCCTCTCCAAAGTTGCCCTCTCAGGCAGAGCCCGAAATTGTTATTGTTGCTTGAGCTATTGAAGAATCTCCTCACCTTGACCGGGTATGTAATCGATAAGCCCGCGATCCATTTTTTTTCCTCAGCGCCCAAACGCATCTTGGAGGTGAGTCTGGAATCCACCCCCATTCGAAACCCGCAATTTATCCCACATTGAAGCTCTGGCGATCACCCCCATGCAACTTGTGGAAGACCCGGCCCAACCTAAACAATATGGCTTACTAGTCCCGTAGTCCTGGTGGGTGGCTTTCGCAGCGCAAACACGCATCACTGTTCTCTCCAAGCCATAATTGAAATCTAGACACACGCTTAGCAATACCAATACCCATATTGTCCTCACCTCTCGTACCACTATACATCTCTAGTTGGGCATTGAGAAGCGAACGGCGACTTTGATCCGCCTTGGCCACTTGTGGCGTGGCCCCGCGGCTGGTGGCATCAATATAACGCGCGCGGCTTTCCTTACCACCTGTCCTACCAACACTTTGACCTGAGGCATGTCGCAAAGAGAATACCATATAGTGGTTTTGGGTTCCGGTAAGTCTTCCTACGAACGCGCCGAGCCAGAGTCGCCAACGCTAATGGATGAACGCTCCAGGCGGTGTTGGAAAAAGCTGTCTGACTGGTAAGTCTTTCTACCACTCGATCATCTCAGGCCTAAGGGTTATCTACTGAACCTTCGAAGCACAGTTTGTTCAAAATGTGTGGATAGAAAGCTATGACCCTACGATCGAGGATTCGTATCGAAAAGCGATCGTAGTAGACGTTAGTACCCAATACCACTTCACTGGGTGCCCCAAGTCGCGTATTGATTCCCATGCACAGGGCCGACAGGTCATCCTGGAGATTTTGGACACTGCCGGGACAGAACAATTTAGTGAGTCCTGTCTCTTGGGACGTGCTGTTTAGCATGAGCTGACCCTAGTTTAGCTGCGATGAGGTATCCTGCGGCCTTACCCGATCTACCACACCCCCCACTGATTTAGTTCAGAGAACTTTACATGAAAACCGGCCAAGGATTTCTCTTGGTGTTCAGCATAACGTCCATGACCTCCCTTCACGAACTTGCCGAATTACGAGACCAGATAATACGAATAAAAGATGATATGAGGGTGCCGATCGTGCTTGTGGGCAATAAATCGGACCTTGAGGAGGATAGGGCAGTGTCGCGTGCGCGGGCATTCGCAGTGTCACAAAGCTGGGGAGGATGTCCATACTATGAGACAAGCGCCAGGAGACGGGCAAATGTTGACGAAGTCTTTGTAGATCTCTGCAGGCAGATCATCGTCAGGGACATGGAATTGTCGAGGGCAAGGGACTACGATAATCGAGACAGCTACAGACACCGTCGGGATAGGGATCGAGACCGAGACCGAGACCCAGGAGGGAGGCACGGTGGGCGACGGAGACGCCGTGATGTCTCACATTGTACAATTTTGTAGCGATGAATGTGGATCTTACCCAGCAAGTCCTGTAAGTAGGCATTTTCGACCCTGCAGGACAGGGCGCTTCGTCCTCAATCTCAGTTCTTCCGGTCTTTTCCGGGACTATTCTTTCTCAACCATAGAGGTATTAGAAGCGTAGCCCGCCGCCAAAATAACTTCTACTATTTCTTGATTCATTCGTACGCTTGTTGGGTTGTCGCGCGTTCGATTCTGCGGCTGCATGTGGTGGCTGAGGTAGCTTTTGGCTAGATTCTCAACTCCACTCAGCCGCACGCTCATCTCCATCCAGAGCCTCTTAGGGCTTACCGGGAAAATACGACTCGATCGAGTAAGCCCCACTTAGTATGACCGTCAGCTCTTTATTTAATCAGCCAAGATGACCGAACTGTCAGCACAACGGAAAGTCAAATACACTTTCGGAGTTTCCGATCTCAAAGTTTAGCTTTGGAACTTGGCCTTCAAATTCTGCAAGCCTCCACTAGCATGAGTCCTTCTCGAGACAAGATTGTTACTCGTATCTTAGAATTGCCCCCCAGTGCATGATGGCAATCCACTTTCCTTGCATCTGCGAATTACAAGGCGAAGTAAGGCGCCTCGAAATAAGTACATTTTCTTACAGCTAGAGTGATCCTGACAACAGATACGAAGTTTCCTATGAGCGGAAGGGACATGGATCCTTAAGAGACTCCGAGATGCGATCCAGTATGTACGCTGTTGTACTTGGACAAGATATCTGGACTGTCGCAATCTGTATCCACCAAGAAGATCTTGAAGAGTGTCGGCCCGGGTCGAGATGATGTAAATCATTAGCAAGTCAGCTGTTAGGGTTCAGTTGTCTGGGGCCTGCTGATGATGACACAACGAAATCAATGAACCCGATGATACGGATTACTTGTACAGGCTGCAGATGCCATCGACCAGACTCATGCGCTCTAGTTCGGTCAAGGATTAGAAAGTCTTAATCTACGAGATAAACTCCGCACTTCTGGGCACCTCAATATGGTGTAGCGAAGACAAATTTCGGGCTCCTAATTGCACAGCATTATGCTCCAAATCTACCAAGAACTCCCAAAAAACCCTCATATCTTCACGAGCTCTCTCAACCGCGCACTTGTGCAGCCTTTCCACAAGGAAGCCACATTTTCATCTCGAGCTCCTGCGCTGAGCTATGACATTGCGAAATCGGAGGCTCTCATAAGATCTCTTTGTATATATTCTCATCGTATTTAACTCAAGAGGCTGAAGAAACACCTAGGGCTCGAGTCCTCATCATCTCAATCCGCGCCGGGAATGTCTAGCTATCTCCATAGAGAAGCTGTTGCAAGCGGACTTGTTTGCTACGACAATGTATTTGGAATCACAGGCCGTTGGAAGAGCTAGAATAAGTTTTTCAAAATGGAACAAGGATATCTGGGTCCCCAAACGGAGACTCTAAACCAGGCGATCATATCTACATTCTAGTTGGTTAAAGCACTTGACTTGTTTTACAGCCCTAAGATTGAAGGGTTTATGAATATCTTGTTGGAATATTATTTTGCCGTGAGATAACGCATGGGGAAACTATAGAAATTGGATGGTGGGTAAATTGGAGGCATGGGACTTCACGAGACTCTATTTTTTTTTTTACCGTTTTATCATTTTAGTGCTGTTAAGCACGCAAGAATAGAATATACCCCTCGCTGAATCAAAGAATTACCGATGCTTCCAGTTTCCTTACGCGAAGTGTTTAAGCTGGAGATTGAGGCACCTATAAGGTTTCATGATTTCTCACTAACCATAAGTCTCTTATCTATTCACAGTCCTCTCATAACTCTGAATGCTAGGTTACTATAGCTTAAGAGAAAATAGCAAATGTGGCAACGCTTCCTCCTCATCCGATCGGTCTTTGAAGTCCAAGCCATGTCCGATGACTCTAAATCTTGGAGACAAAAATTCTTCACATCTAGAGGCCGTTTAATTTTTCCAAGAATTTCCTCCATCCCTTGCAACCTTGATTTGGGTCCTATTCTTATCGATAAGCTCTGGCCAATTAGATCGTTAGGATCTTAGAGCTGTGATGAGGAATATGAAGCTCTGGTAAAGGGCTCGAAGGCAGCCGCTAAAGCTCCGGAGATAGTTCTTTTGCTACAAGTTGGAGGAATAACGTATTTGGTAGGTTGGACGATATTAGGACTAAAAAAGGCACGATTAGAAGGTATAGTGGTTGATTAAATTAATCTTTGTGGTTCTGGTGTTCCGCACGGACTACCTGCAGTAGGACACTAACGTTGCATGGGATAGAACAAGTGATGTTTATTTTTCAATCACGCATGCGCCTGCATATCCGACGCCAGGGGTCCCAATAATAAATGAATGAATAAATTAACCACTTATCACATCGTATTCATAAGAGAGCCGATTTATCGCGATATTAATGAATAATCGCGATATTGTATATATAGAGGCTATATCACCAGTTTTGGCATGCAGGCTCCCAGTAATGAATGAATGTATATTCGTACCACTTATCGTATTCATATCATTAAGGCCTCCAGATATTCACTATCGCGATAATATCGCGATATTTACTTAATAGGCAATATCACCAGGCTTAGCAGGGTGCTAAGGGAGGCGATCGTCCTTAAAGTCCTCCGAAATCGTCACCCCCCTTCTACCTCTTAAACTAATAAGCTTATTAATAGCTCCTTCCCCCATCCTAATACAATCCCGCTTCTTATCTATAATTTTAAACACTTCGTTCGCTCAGTATTCACGTGGCTAAGGCTTATTCGCTGCTAGGATATTATTCGCCGAGGCAAAAGAGGCACATATGAAGCATGGGATATATATTCCGAACAAGACAATTTCATTGCTTCAGACTATGATACAGTCACTGATTCCAGACCGCGCCGCCCAGACGCTTCTTCATTCTGTTATCAACCAGAAGACCAAGGATATCCATTCAGGTATGCAGAGCTAGGCCATATTAGCAATAGTTTAATCACAAAGGTAAGTAGACATACTATGTAGAGCTTGTCCCCTAGCTGAATGCAAGAACCCGATGCTTATCTCGAAGACGTTAAGGATATTAATGCCAGCAATTTATTGGAAATTGAAGAGGGGAAGAAATCACTCCCATTGACCGAAGTGCATCGTAGCAGTTTTTTTGACATAGTTAATGATGACCTCTATTCCGGCGAGGACACAAAAATCGACGCCTAGCAGATTCACGTGCTCGAAATGCGAGCTGGCGTTCGGCGGGTTCACGGTGGTTCGGTCGCCATTGATCTGAATAGTAAACTGGTTTGGAACCGCATTGGTTCCAAACAGCTTGTCGCATGCCTAGAAAGCGTTATTAGTAAGTGGTTACAAGTAAAGTGTGTAGGGACTCCATATACTTCTTGTGAGAGGAACGTAAAGGGACTTCCACTGTTATATAAGAAATGCATAACATATGAGCGCGACTTCTTGCCAGGGAGCCTGACGACCAGCGGAAAAAGCACATGGTTATGTTTGCTAAACATAATACCGTCCACGGTGGCGAGAGGGCTTGTTAGGTGTGGCGTTTCCGATAGGTAGGCCGACCTGAGTGCGGTTGAGATCTCGTTATGCAGGACTTCCTCATCGATATCGGACAACAGTATGTCGTAGAGGTCCGGCATATCGGTGGGAGCGACGTCAATGGGGCCCTGGTATAGGTCCGCACGAGAAAGGTAGTGGTTGTGATCTGAATCAGTGTGTGAAGGGCTGCCAGTGGAATCGTCCTTGAGTGGTTGAGGTTGAGAGAAGTAGAAAGCCCAAGGCCGGAGAAAGGAAGACATGTTCGTTAGCCACAGCCGCGGTTGCTGAATAACAATAGCAAAAGGGGAAAGAGAAGTAGGCAGTAGGAAGGTGCTGGTGGGAGCAAGAACGAGAGGTTATCACGGGCCTTGGCACTTTTCGCTTAGGACAAGCTAGTCCTAAACCTAAACAGGGGCGCCCCAGGACAGAGTTTACCAGCCGATCATATCCGTATGATACCGGCGAGTGCAGTATGATAACATATGATAACACTACATCAGAAGTATTGGAAAACGAGAAACATTCTAGCGAATAATTTCGGAAATTGAGTTGGGCGCCTTAATTGGAGAACAGACTTTGCATCTGGAACTTGAAAAGAGGTCGCGTAGAGAAAGGGCAATACAGCACTTTCGGAGTGCATGGCATAGAAAAGTGTCGTTTTTGAAGGGTGTGTACCGGGGTAAGGCCGAAGCATGCCTTAAGAGGATCTTAATGGAGTTAGATTTTTGTATTGACGAGCTAATATTGCGCTCTATCAAATATATGCAGTTATCATTCCATTAGCTTCGGGTATTAATATTTCAAACAAGCAGAGTGAGAAGTGAAGGGTTTCCTGGAGCTATTCCCAGCGTCCCATACAGCCGCGACCCCGTTGCTTCCCGTTTCACGTTGTCATAGATGGTCTCTCTTCGTACGGTCGACCATGTCTTGCCTAGTTCCCGTACGCCTTAACTCCAGCCGGCGGATATAATCCAGATCTGTCCTGGACAACCAAGCCAAGCTCTTTAAAGCCTTAACGAACGGTACGTGGCTAATAACCCATGGGGTCTCCCCGGGTCGCTCCCTGCGTCGTTCCCCAGGTGTTATCTCTCATCTCGCCCGTGTCGTTCCGCGTCTGGACATAACGATTAGTTTGACGGGCCCTTAATGAAGTCTACGTGCTGTTAGCCTCTACTGTAGACCGTACATCCGTGTCAGTGAAGACGTAGGCTCAAGAGTTCCTGTTACTTCTCTAAGTGCACCACTTCTTGCTGCTGCATCAGGTCTCGGTTGGTTTTTATATCCCGTTTCCCTTGATTTGTGATCCGCTACGAGCGCGAAGTTGGCGTAATCGGCACGTCAACAACGAGAGGTTCTAAAGTGCAGAATGCCCAGATACCGTGCGCAAGCCACCACTGGTGCCCCGGTGGACCCGATCTCCGATGTTTACTATGGGCGCGCCATAGTCAACAATGGAGAAGCGTCCTCCCTTACCATCGCCCATTGCCTCTCAACGTCGCCATCAATTTTGAAACCAGAGTCCTCAGCCAAACTTCTATACCGATCGATATTGTGGTGTTTTCAGCTTTCTCAGCATGCCGCCCGTTCGCACCTCATCGCCGCGCCTATTGTGTTTTCGAAAATATCGGTACAGTCGTTTACGAAATATCGGTAAAAATTCGCCAAGCCGAAAATTTGCATCGCACCTCACCAAAATTTTGCGGAGGGAGTACGGAGGTGCATTTCAAAAGTCTTTGCCGCCAAGAAAATTTGACCGCTTACCGCTAAGGCAGAAAAACAAGATTCTGCCGGCAGAATCCTGCCACGTTACCAAGCGTCCTACTAAGTCTTGCTCGCCAGCAACCCAAATCCGCAGCTCTCAAGTCTCTTTTAATATTCTAAATGGCTACTAAAAGATCTACTGCTAAACGTTCTGTAGGGGGCTACGATTCAGCTACGAGGGCTTAAATTGTGGCTCTTAGAGCTTATGGAATCCCAGCTACCGAAATTGTAAACATAATATAAATTTCCGAACGAACCATACGATATATATATCGCCATGCAATCAATCAAGGCTTTAATTTAAGGTCTTCTCCTCTCGTCCTTAATACCCACGTAGACGATGCTTCTCGCTTTGGCCATCCATCTAAACAGACTAAAGATACCAAGAACTTAATACTGGAGAAGGTCCGTCATAATAGATATGGCAGAGAAAAGACATGCAATTGTATTGCTACAGAGGTTGGAGGAGTTAGTGGTACAACCGTATGGCGAATACTTAGAGCCTCTGGATTAAGGAAGACTAAGCCTATATAAAAGCCTGGATTAACAGAGAAGATAAAGCTTAAAAAGCTTAAGTTCTGCAGAGATTACGCTTATTAGACGTTAGAAGATTGGAAGAATGTTATCTAGTTAGACGAAACATCTGTTATCTTAAATTACTGCCGCGGTAGATATCAAATTTGGCGTGCTATAGATAAACGTTTTGTTAAGAGCTGTATACGCAGCCACTGGAAAGGCTACTTAGAGTTTATGTTCTGGGGCTGTTTTTTATATAACAAGAAAGGACCTTACCATATCTGGCAGCTAGAGACAGCTACAGAGCGAAAGAAAGCTTAGGCTGTAATTAACAAGCTAAATAAGGAGCTTAAGCCTTGCATGTGGGAGAAGTGGGAGCTTAATATGGGTATTAGACAGATAGGGCTGCGCAATCTTCCTAGACTAAAGCCGGGATGGAGGTTTACTAAAGCAACTAGCAAGCTCGTACAGAATTAGTGGCGATATTAAGCATTAATTCTTATACCAAAGCTACTACCTTTTGCCTAAGAGTGCCTTAAGGAGAGGCCCAGTACTATTGTCCAGGAGCATAAGGCTCTAGCTTACGCCCACCAATATTAATCGACTGTATATAACGCATGGAATATTCAACACCTTCTTTAGTGTGGTAACTCTCCCAATTTAAATATAATTGAGCCTTACTGGCCGCATATAAAGAGGGTTACTACACGTAAGGGAGCGCCGCAGCAGAGGGAGGTTGCAAGGAAGGTATAGCAGGCGGCATGGAGAGATCTTAAGCAGTGGAGAATTCAGGCTTGGATTGAGCGGATTATTAGGCATATCGAGAAGGTTGTTAAGCTTGAAGGAGGTAACAAGTATAGGGAGGGTGCTATAGAGGCACCAAGACGCCTAAAAGCACCTAAAGCGGGAGAGGACGAATGGGAGGATATCTAGATTTGGAAGGCGGTGAGCCAAGGCGGTCAATTTTCTTGGCGGCAAAGACTTTTGAAATGCACCTCCGTATGATTTCAATTTTGCCACCATAATACGCTAAGTCTTAATTATAACTGCTTAAAATTAAAGTTAGTAACTTGCTTAATTAAGCCAATTATATATAATTCTTGGTGTTGCCCTCTATGCCCTGGCAGTAACTACTACTACCTACCTGTTAGCTGTCTTTTGCTCTAAAACAATCTAGATAAAAGCAAGCTTAGTCTATACCTATTCCTGCTACTCCTTAGCCGTCTAAAAAGGTTAAAAGAAAGCTAAAGCTAAGGCCGTAGCTAAAGCTATATATAGTAAGGAAGGCAAGGAGGCTAAAATTACCGTGTTACCGGCGCTGCCCCCATCCCTATTATTGGCTTAACCTATATTTATAGATTTAGATTTAGATAAGGGTAAGGATAAAGTAATAATAGAAATAAGGATAAGGATAAGGATAAGGAGCCAGTAGAGACTAAGCATAAGGATTTAGATACGTCGTTACCATCGCTGCCGCCGCCCGTACGATTAATAAGTGTTTAGAAGGTAACTATTAGTAATAGAAAAGAGACTCTACCTAGTATAAAGTTAGCTATATATAATACCAATAATTTATACCTATTCTAGCTAAAGGAGTAAAGAGAGTAGATCTTACTAGATCTATTACCGTAAAAGTTTAAGGTTAGCTAACTTAAAGCTGTTGCATTATATAAGAAGGTACGGTAAGTTAACTACTACCTCTAAGAGATTCGCTCTTGCGATATTCTTAGGTAAGCTATTAATATAGTTAAAAGGTAATACTAGCGCTGGCCATTAAGATCTTTAGCCTTAAACTTTACCTTATATTTAGTTAAGGAAAAGAAGCTAGAGACTTAAGCTTCTACCACTACTTAAAGTTAGTAATTAGGTAAGAGGCCTATAGGTAGAAGAATAAGTATATAGGCTTAACTTGCTATTCTACCTAGCGTACTTACTAATTAGTGGCCTTATATAAACGCTTACTATTATAAAAAGGTGTAAGAGCGCGAAGAGGCTTCGGGGAAGATTTAAAGGAGTAATATAAATTCTATCTAAACCTAAGGGTATATAGCTCTTGCAGAGAATAAGACGTTATGTAAAGAAGAGAAAGGAATATAGGAAGCTTATAACTAAATATTCGGGAGTCTTAGCAGCAGACGCGTGGGCACAAGCACACGCGGGTTTCGACACTGGAATTTAATCGAGTCAGCGGAATTTAGTAAAATTTAGCAGAATTTAATTAACGCGTCAGAATTTATCTGTCGAGTGTTTCACTAAGATATTCCTACTGTAACTGGGCTAGTCCTATTATAGTACCCCCCCCCTTTAGCCAAAGGTCTAAAATAATTTAATTTAGTCAAGAATTTATAACTTATCGCCTTATAAGCGTTATAATGTAGTTTAAGTTCTTTTTAATTTCAAGTTTCCTGCTATTATATTTCGTGTCTTTATATTAGGTAGTAGTTGTTTACCTTTATATTATATCTATCTAGCTAGAGTAGGCCGCGAAGGATGGTCCTTATAGAATTCTTTTACTAGGGAAGGCGCGTCGGCCTTAATCTGGTTATAGGTTTCCTAGGTTTATGTTTTATATCCTTTCCACTTAATAAGAAGTTTAAATTATTTAAATTGTGGTTTCTATTATATATTATTAATTAAGTTAATAAAGTAAGAACTATTACTATTGTTAATAATTATAGGAGGTAACGGCAGCACTTTATAAGTTATAGAATTATCTTTTAAAGGTTGTAATAAGCTTACGTAAAACATTAGATGTATTTTTATCTTAGTTAGTAGTTTAAGCTTATAGGCGTATGGGCTTAGTTTTTTTTAAATTTAGTACAGGCCTATAAACTTTTAATTAAGTTTCTTTAAGGGCCGTTAAGTCTTTAGGTTTTGTGTATTTAAGTAAACTATATTACCTTCCTTCGTTAGGAAAACGGGAAGTGGCACAGGAAATTTAGTTTCGCTAAAAGTGTTTTTAGGGCCCGGGGCCAGCTTTCCGTCATATTAGCCAACCCCCTAGGGCCCGGGGCCAGCTTTTAGCCATATTAGCCAAACCCCTAGAGCCCGGGGCTAGCTTTCCGCCATATTAGCTAAGCCCTAGAGCTATACGCTAGCATTACGCTAGCTTACAGCTATAAAATTAATATTATTAGTATTATTGCATTTATTGCTATTAGGGTATTAAAATCCTAAAGGCCTCCTGGTAGGCTCCTAGCAGGCTTCCTAGCAGGCTCCTAGCAGGACTTTGATTTTCCCAATTATATAAATCGTCCTATGTAAGTACCATCGGGTCCCCGCTATATTCCCGACAGCCTCTACACGTGCCTTTGCATACCCCTTGTACACCTAAATGCCACCTTTACCCTTCCTTCCTTACATCCTCCCTACTTAGGGAGGCACCAGAACGGTAGCCAGAGGACTGTGACCAGAACCAGACGACCGTCGCCAGAACCAGACGACCGTCGCCAGAACCAGACGACCGTCGCCAGAACCAGACGACCGTCGCCAGAACCAGACGACCGTCGCCAGAACCAGACGACCGTCGCCAGAACCAGACGACTGTCCTAGAACTAGACGACCGTCGCTAGAACTAGATGACCGTTGCTAGAACTAGATGACCGTTGCTAGATCTAGACGGCCGTTTGAACGACAGCCAGCGAATACCACGAACGATTCAATTAATCGATCGATCGAATTAAACCAGAGCTTTGATATCGGCCGTTCACTAAATCAAATTAAGGCCTCCTAGGGAGGCACCCCAGACGACTACCGTTCGAATGTACAGCCAGCGAACGGCCATAGAACGATTCGAATCAATCAGAGCCTTTGATCAGGCCGACTCCTCCCCCAAATTAAACCAGACACTAACGCAGGCAGGCAGGCAGGTAGGTAGATAGGTAGGCAGACAGGTAGGTAGGTAGGCAGGTAGGAGAGGACCGTCGCCAGAGCCAGACGATAATCGTTTAAACGACCAGCCAGCGAACACCACGATCAATTTAATCGATCGATCGAATCGAACTAGAGCCTCGATATAATCCCGTTACCGAATCAAATCGAATCAAGCCCTCTTAGGGAGGCACCCCAAACGACTACCGTTTAAACGTACAGCCAGCGAACACCCAGAGAGAACGATTCGAATTAATACAATTAATCGCAATCAAATCAAGCAGAGCCTTCGATCGGGCCGACCTCTCCCCCGAATTACAGATACAGACAGGTAGGCATAGACAAGTAGGCACGACAGGCAGGCACAGACAGGTAGGTACGAACAAGTAGGACGGTCAGACAGGTAGGACGGGTAGGACAGGCAGGGCAGGCAGGGCAGGCAGGGCAGGCAGGGCAGGCAGGGCAGGCAGGGCAGGCAGGCAGTAGGCCTAGTTAGGAAATTAGTACATGGCCGGCGGACCATCGGGAACGCCGCTAATTGACGATTTGGAGCCTCTGCGAGAGATATCCCTTATAGCTACTATTAATTTTAAATTTTAAATTTTGAATTTTGAATTTTGAATTTTATTATTTATTTTATAATTATAAATATTGCAGCTATAGGAAATATTATATAAAATATATAAAACGTACCAAACGTATAAAATGTGCTAATGTTGCTAATATGGCCCCGGGCTAGCCCCGGGCTAGCGTAAAGAAGTGTACATAAGCAGATCAGCGGATCTAGCTGAAATGACCCCGGGCCAGCCCCGGGCTAGCCCCTGGCTAGCCCCTACTACTCTCCCGTTTTCCTGACGTTAAAGTCCTATATAGGAGCTCGTTCTTTATTTATATACTATTCCTATACCATTTAAGCATATATTAATTTACTTCGTAATAGTTCCGTTAATTACTTTATTTAATTAGCGAAGTTATAAGCGTTAATTAACTAAATCCGTTTAATCGTGGGTCCTATTATATTAATTTTAGGTTATAGTTTAAATCTAAGTTAAAGGTCTTATCTGTAGGTCGCGTAGAATAGCATTACGCCTATTAATATGTTTATTGTATTATTCGCAGTAAACTTAGCTAAAGGTAGCCATTTTTCCTAATTGTCTTATAGGTAAAAGTAGTACATTTATAGATATTGTTCTATAATCACATTTATAATTTTAGTTTAACTATCTATCTCTAGATAAAATATAGTTAAGAGTTATATTTAAATACTTAATTGTTTATATAGAGCTTGCCAGAAGTCTAAAATGAACTAGCTTTTGTAGTTAGATATTATCAAGTTAAAAAGTTTGTATAGCTTAAAAACGTGCTTAATAAAACATTTAGCTACTAATATTATATTAATTAAATCTATAGGAATTATATATCGCATTTTTATAAGGCGGTTAACAACTATTATAATATTTATAAACCCATTACTGTTAGGCAAGTTAACTATAAAGTTAATTAAAATATCACGCCATCTTTATATTAGAATTGGTAGTAGTTAAAGTACTCCTTACTTCTTTATATAAGAGGTCTTTCTACGCATATATATCCTCTATACTTAAACATATTTTTGTACATAGTCGTGTATTATAGGCTAGTAGTATGCTCATTAAACAATTTTATAAGTCTTTGTACGGCCAGGATGCCCTACTATAGGGGAGTTATATACAAATTTAAGTATCTTAAATTATAAAGGTTTAGAATTCGGAACTACTATCTTCTATTAATAGTATAATTGGTTGTTTTAAATCTTATATTTAGCAAGTATAATATCCTTATACTATTATTTTCCTATTTAAATCGCTTTTATTATATCTATTATCTATACATCATTTTTATATTTGTATTCCATTAGCTTATTAATTTCTATTTCCTATTTATTAACTTCTAATTTATTTCTATTAAGTTCCATATCTAGGAATATAAGATATAGTTTTTTAAAATGTTTAGGAGGTAATAGGATCCGTAATTAATTTATAATCCGTTTATCCACAGCGTTTATAGGTAGGTCCTATAATTATTATATTAATATATTAGGCTTTTAATTAAGTTTACCTAGTTAGTATATAATCTTAAAATTAAATTATAAGAGGTATTTGGCCTAATAAATTTAGCACTATGTTAATTGCTTTATAGTTATAAAGTACTATAGGTTCTTATAGTCCGTTAATATATATATTAGGAATAATAATCCTTTAAGCTTAGGACGCCATTGTTTAAAACATCTAATAATTATAAGTAGTTCCTTATTATATATCTTATAGTTTAATTTAGTAGGGGCGAGTTTCTGGGAGAGAAAGGCTACTAGATATAGCTCGCCGTTCTTATTATATTATAACAACACTCCCCCTAGCGCATAATCGGACGAGTCTATTTTAACAATATATTTAAGGTTAGGGTTAAAGTAGGTAAGAATTAGAGCAGTTATAAAGTAATATTTTAAGTTATTAAAAGCTTATTCGCATCTAGCGGTCTATTTAAATTTTATATTCTTTTTTATTAGGTTTACCAATAGCTAGGCAATTTTTAAAAGGTAGTTAATAAATTATTAATAGAAATTTGTAAATCCTAGAAATCCTTAAATATTTTATACATTACTAGGGCTTCCCTAGTTTATAATTGCAGCAACTTTTTTAGGGTCTATTTTAATTCTATTACGGGATATAATTAAGCCTAAGTATATAACTTTAGACGCATAAAACTTGTATTTCTTAATATTGTATTATAAGCCTATATCTTATAAGCGTTTAAGGACTATTCTAACGTGTTTTTAATATTTAGAAAGTAAAGACAAGTAGATTAAGATATTATTAATATATGCGGTAATAAATACATTAAGGAATTTACGAAGCGTATTATTAATATATTACTAAAACATACTAGGACCATTCTTTACGCCAAATAGCATTACTAGGTATTTAAAGAGTCCCTATTATATATAAAAAGCTATATACTTTTTATCTCCTTTATATATATAGATTTTATGAACTTATATATATAGAGTATTAAAACCTGCTTGGAGGAGCTCTTGCTGCACCCGGCCCAAAAAGACCAAAACCAACCAAAAGAACCCTAAAAATCACCCAGAGAATCCCCCTGAGATGCATACATCGCAGGGGAGGCACACGTCGAATAACGGTAGTTCGCACTCACGCGCGACCGCCAGAACCACGCCTAGTAATAGCCCTCCATAACAAAGACAGGCGAATACTATACTATAAAGCGGAAATACCTCTATTAAGAAAGCATCTAATAAAATATAAAGCCTATTAGACGCGTTTAGTATCTAGAATTACGGGGAAGTAACCGTTAGCTATAACAAACTAACGCAGCTAGTAGAATGGCTCCGCTAGTCTAGCAAACCTTAGGCGCCCCTCTAGTAAACCCTTAATTAAATCCTCTAACAGCTAAGTAAAATTAAAAACAAATAAAAACCCCCCTTACTAGCAAACCGCACCTGGGCCGCCGTAGCTATGCTTCTATAGCACAGGGAACCTACCCCCCATAAAACAATAACTAGGCATATAATTATAATATAACCAAATATAGAAAAAGCAGAGGGGCTTAGGGGATAATTAAAAACAGAAGTCCTTATAAAGATTTATAAAGAGATTCACAATACTATCGCAGTCCAATATCTTAGGAGCAAAGACATTAGAGTTACCCTAAAGGACTAACAGGCAAAGAAACGAGCCATAAGGGCAGGGGATAGGCTAGGTAAACATATTAGCATAAAAGTACTCTGTAAGGATTACCTAGTTAAAGTCCTAGCGGTTCCCATAAGCCTTAGGGTAGAAAAGGAACGCCAGGTAGATAATATAGTAATTATACAGGAAATAGTAAGACAAACAAAATACCTTATTCTAGGACTTAAGATCACCCGAATCTAATAGCTTTAATAGAAAAATGCAAACCAAGCATATAACAAGAACAATAAGAGAATATAAAGGTTGCTAAAGACTTACTAGGGAGACACTAGATAAACGCATAGCTCCCTTATTATCAGCATATATATACTAGGAATGCAAAAACTCCTTATCCAAAAAGGAATAATTATAAATGGCCTTATATACAACACAAGACTCTATAACTATAGACTACGCCTAGAACCATGCTATCGCTATATATAATAGGGACACACCCAAACCACATACGCAGCACAGGTGTGCTACAGCCACTATACAGGCCCCTATAATATAAGACACTACTTAAACTAAGACCAAACAAAATGCGCAAACTGCCACTAAAGCACACACAAGGCGTGGGAGAGAGAAGACTGCATTAAATACAGGAGACGGAAGGCAAGGGCTTAATAGCTACGGGAATAACTACACGCTAGGTTATACAAATGGAAACAACAGGCGATAAGCTAGGGGGATATAGGTGCCTTCCCAGCGTTTCCTACCTTTAGTAATAGGGGGCTAGGCTAGCCATCCCAAGCCTTAACGGGCCAGAAGCGGCGCCACGCGATATCACCAGACCAAATAGGGACACAAGGGTTACAGGGGACACAAGGGTCACAGGGTACACAAGGGAGAGGACACCCTATAGGAAGACCCCTATAGACATCCACAGCAAGCTTAAGACCAGGATAATTAAGAATTAGACTTAACGCGGCAAATATAACATTTGCAGCCGACCTATAAAGGGCATATAGCCAACCAGTAAAATCAGGGGAAGAACTAAAGATAATAACAGATTTAGATATAGAAGCGCTAGTAGAAACATAAGATATGGGAATAGAAAGCTCCACACAAAATAAGTAGCAACTAGGGTATAGATACAAGAGACAAAAGTTCTAAATATCCTAGAGAAAGTAGAAATAGAAGAAGCAAGGAATAAAGAAGAGATAAAAAACCCTCGCTAAGGGTCCGCCACCTATCCATTATATAGTATAACTGCGGCAATACAAACCACCGTCTCGCAAGGCCCCTAATAGACAGTCTAGACCTAGAGAAACACTATATCCTTACTATATAAGAGCCGTATTATAATACCTATACACAATTAATATACTGCCCCTAAGGATTCTAGCTCCTATACGAACCAAAAGCAGCCATATACGTGTGCTTTATAATCAGTAAGGCTATCAGCCTATCCTTATAGTTATAGCAGGCAATTAACCTAGATATTACAGTTATAACAATCCAGACATATAGGGGACCAGTATAAATTATTAATATGTATAACCCTAGGGTTAAAGGCGTCCCACAAATAGAGAACATTATATTGGTAATAAGCTTACTAGAAACCAAAGGCACAGAGTCTATTCTATTAGGAGATATAAACCTCCACCACCCACAGTAAGGAGGTATCTATATTGCTGCTAAATAATAGGCAGAGTGTCTACTAAGAGCTATAGATATCTGGGGCCTTAAGCTAGCTACCCCCCTAGGAGCAATTATATGGCAATAAGGCACCGCTAGAAGTACAATTAACCTTATATTTATGGACAAAGGCCTATACCAGAGACTCAAAAGGTGCAACCCTAAAGAAGAATAGGCACTTGCCTTAAACTATATCCCTATTTAGATACAACTAGATCTGGATATCAAGGCGCAACTAAATAGTAAAAGATATATAATAAGGAAGCTTAAGACAAACAGTTTCCTTAGTATAGTTAAATAATAACTTTAAGACCTAGAAGAAATCCACCCAATACCAAATAAGCAAGGCTTATTAGCCACCCCTAAGAAAATTAACCAAAGACTAGAAAGGATCTAGGCAGCAATTAAAAATAGGCTAAAAGAGCACTACCCAGTCTTAAAACCGGGCCCCTATATGCAATACGCGTGGTCCGTATAATACGCGGTTCTTATTACTAGCTAATAATAAGCAAGAAGGAAATATACAAGCAGCCACAACCCTAAAGATAAGAGACAATATAAAGACACAAGAAACCAGTTAAAGAATACCCTAAAAAAAGAAGCAAGGAACAACTGGAGACGGTTTATAAATAAGTATACTTTTAACCTAAGCCTCCCCCATAACAAGGGCCTTTGGGCCATGGTAAAATAGTTAAAGAAAAAGGTAGGGCGCCTAGTAGAAGACCTATACCTACCACCCCTATAAAGAGCAGGGGAAATATAGGCCACTAATAACAATAATAAGAAGGCAAAAATCCTTATAAAAAGGTTCTTCCCCTAACCGGCTCTAGCAGACCTCAGTAACATTATAGGTAAAACACTAGTAACTCGCCTATAGGTCAACAGCGACATAACAATAGAGGAAATAGCTAGAACTATTAGCCGCCTTTTAAATAATATAGTACTAGGACCAGATGGAATTCTAAATAAGGCCTTAAAAACCTATGGACCACTTATAGCACCTTAGCTTACAGATATAGCTAAAGTATACTTTGCTATAGGCTACTACCCGCAACTCAGAAGATCCATAATAACGGTTATCCTATAAAAAGAAGGCAAAGTAGATTACTTAATCCCAGGAAGCTACCGCCCTATTACCTTAGAAAACACCCTTAGCAAAATCTTAGAAAGGGTAATAGCGGACCATATAGCAGATATGGCTAAGGAACACGCCCTATTACTATAAAGTTAAATAGGGGCAAGAAAGAACCGCTTAATACTATTAGCACTTACGCTACTCGCTACCACCATTAAGTCTGTATGGGCAATACAAAGGGACTTCGTAGTATTAATGCTTAGCTTAGATATCAGTGGTGCCTATAATAACATACCCCACAAGCGCCTCCTATACATCCTTAGGGCAAAGGGCTTTCCAGAATAGATTATACAATTTATTTAAGGGTTTATAGGCTAGAAAGAAACATTACTAGTCTTTAATAGATACCAGAGCCCCCCTATTATAGTTATAATAGGAATACTATAAGGATCACCCCTCTTGCCTATACTCTTCCTTTTCTTTATAAGCAACCTACTTAACTCCTTTAAGGAAGGGGTAACCTAGGGGATAGGCTTTGTTAATAACATAAACCTAATTATATACGGCCTAACAGCCACAGAGAATTGCAGAACACTAAAGAAAGCCTATAACACCTATATAAAATAGGCAAGACGATATAGAGTCCAATTTTCACCAGAGAAATACCAGCTAATCCACTTTATAAGAAAACACAACCAATCTGCAGATCTCTAGCATGCAATTTACATTTAAGGCTTTAGGGGTTAACCAGTTCAAGGCCTAAGGGTATTAAGAGTATAGGTAGACAGCAAGCTCTAGTAGAGCGCACATACGTTATAAGCGGCCTATAAGGGCCAAGTATAGTACATTATAATATCCAGGATTGTTAATTCTATATAGGGTCCATGCTTCTAGAGGTCACGCCTACTATATACAGCAGTTATCCGGCTAACCATGACGTATAGATCCAGTATTTGGGCCATAGGAGAATCTAAGAAAGGCCCCCCTAAATCACTCCTTAAACTACTCTAAAAGGTCCAAACAGCTTGTCTGCGGAGCATAATAGGCGGGTATAAGCAAACGGCCACAGTACTGCTTAAGAAGGAAGCTAATATCCCCCCCCTATAATTATATATTAAAGCCGCTGCAATGTAAAGGGTGCAAAGGGAGCGCAACTCTAATATTATAAAGTATATTAAGACACGCCTAAATAAACTATGGAGTAACCCTAGGGTGCCCTATAGGAAAACAAACTAACAACCCCAAAGTAGGGAAGATATATTAGAGAAACAGGTAAAGAAAGCAGAAGAAGAATAGTACCGTATTAGGGCCCAGGCCCATATAGAGGAGAAAGGGAGGCGCGTAAGAGATTAGTAAAGACAATAGTAAAAAAGAGAAAGGAGCTAAAGTAGAGCATAAAAGAGTACTAGAAAACTATCTACTGTAACATAACACTGGTTGGACCAACACTAGAGAGGTGTATAGGAGTTAAAGGTATAGAGGCTGTCTTAGGCAAGAGGAACCTAAGCCGTAGCATAGTTAACGCTATAGGGGGTAAACACCTAAGGGCTCCAAGAAGGCCTAACAAAGGCAGAAAATACAATAGTAACACTCTTAAGAATAGGAATAATAGGACTAAAAGATTGGCTCTACTAGGTGGGTGTCCTAGTAGGTAGCCCAAGATGCGAATATAGCTAGCCAAAACAGACACTAAAATATATAATACTGCTATGCCCCCTACGCACTAACTAAGAAGCAATGCTCTTAGTAGCTAGCACAGAGAACTATAATACACTACTCTTAATATAAAAAGGTCTTAAGGCGGTTACCTAGTAGCTTATTAGCTAAAATGTACTAGACCAGTTCCGGGTTGCAAAAAAAATAGTAATAGAAGGCAAAGGGGCAAGTACTAGGCGCCCCTTAATGACTCTACAGTAGTAGAGTTAAGTTTGCGATACTAGCGCGTCCGTAGGCTTATTACGGCAGCAGTGGTTCCCAAGGAGGTTATAAAGTAAGGTAGTAAAGCACTATAGGTAACTCGTAGGCGCCCTATATGCAAGTCCTAAAAGGCGGGGAGATGGATCACGGGGTTTTCTTATTTTCTTAAATAGAGTTTTCTCCCTATATATAAATAAGGAGTAGTCCGCGTGGGCCCAATAGGGATCCAAATCGGACGTTAAGCAATGAATAATTATTATATAGATTTTATTAAAGGCGGTAACTATATTAAGCTTTATAAAGTACTATACCTTTACTAAACAGTTAAGCGTCTCTTAAATTAGGGGAATTAGATATTAGTTTTAAATTATAATTACGTTTAAAGCTTAGTAATTAATATAGAATCTTAAGCCTTCTTCTAGCTTTTTAATAAATAGTATAACTAGATCTGGACATCAAGGCGCAACCAAATGGCAAAAGATACGCAATAAGAAAGCTTAACGTAGATAGCTTCCTTAATACAATTAAATAACAACTCTAAGACCTAGAAGAAATCCACCTAATACCAAACAAGCAAGGCTTATTGGCTACCCCCAAGGAAATTAATTAAAGACTAGAAAGGATCTAGGCAGCAATTAAAAGCGGGCTAAAAGAGCATTGCCCGGTTTCAAAACTAGGCCCCTACGCGCGACACGCATGGTCCGCATAGTGCGTGGCCCTTATAGCCGGCCAACAACGAGCAAGGAGGAAATACACAAGCAGCCACAATTCTAAGGACGAGAGACAATATAAAGACACAAGAAACCAGCTAAAGAATACCCTAAGAAAAGAAGCAAGAAATAACTGGAGATGGTTTATAAATAAATACACTACTAACCTAAGTCTCCCCTATAATAAGGGCCTTTGGACTATAGCGAAATAGGTAAAGAAAAAGGCGGGATGCCTAGTAGAAGATCTACACCTACTACCCCTATAAAGAGCAGGCGAACCATAGGCCACAAACAACAATAATAAGAAGGCAAAGATCCTTATAGAAAGATTTTTCCCTTAACCGGCTCTAGTAGACCTTAGCGATATTACCAGTAAAACACCGGTAACTCACCTAAGGGTTAATAGCGACATAACAACTAAAGAAATGGCTAGAACTATTAGCCGCCTCTTAAACAATATAGTACTAGGACTAGATGGGATCCTAAACAAAGCCCTAAAGACCTATAGACTACTTATAGCACCTTAGCTTACAGACGTAGCCAGAGCATGCTTTGCAATAGGCTACTACCCACAACTTAGAAGATCTATAACAACGGTTATCTTATAAAAAGAAGGTAAAGCAGACTACTTAATCCCAGGAAGCTACCGCCCTATTGCCTTAAAAAACACCCTAAGCAAGATCTTAGAAAAGGTTATAGCGGACCACATAGTAGATATGGTAGAGGAACACGTCCTACTACTATAAAGCTAAATAGGGGCAAGAAAGAATCGCTTAACGCTATCAGCACTTACACTACTCGCTGCTACCATTAAAACTGCATAGGCTATGCGAAAGGACTTTATAGTATTAATGCTTAGCCTAGATATTAGCGGCGCCTATAATAATATACCCTATAAGCGTCTCCTATACATCCTTAGGGCAAAGGGCTTCCTAAAATAGATTATTTAATTTATTTAAGAATTTACAGGCCAGAAAGAAACATTACTAGTCTTTAGCGGATACTAGAGCCCCCCTATTACAGTTATAACAGGAATACCACAAGGATCACCTCTATCACCTATACTCTTCCTCTTCTTTGTAAGCAACCTGCTTAACACCTTTAAGGAAGGGGCGACCTAGGGGATAGGCTTTGTTAATAACACAAACCTAATTACATATGGGCCAACAGCCGCAGAGAACTATAGGACACTAAAGAAAGCCTATAACACCTATATAGAATAGGCAAGACGACATAGAGTCCAATTCTCACTAGAGAAATACCAGCTAATCCATTTTATAAGAAAACGTAACCAATCTACAGATCTTTAGCATATAATCCATATCTAAGGCTTTAGGGGTCAACCGGTTTAAGGCCTAAAGGTATTAGGAGTATGGGTAAACAGCAAGCTCTAGTAGAGCGCATATACGGCGTAAGCGGCCCATAAGGGCCAAGTATAGTATATCGCCATATCCAGGATTGTTAATTTTATATAGGGTCTATACTTCTAGAGGTCACGCCTATTATATATAGTAGTTATCTGGCCAACCATGACGTATAGATCTAGCATTTGGGCCACTAAAGAAACCAAAAAAGGCCCCCCTAAATCACTCCTTAAACTACTCTAAAAGGTCCAAACAGCCTGCCTTAGGAGTATAACAGGCAGGTATAAGCGAACGGCCACAGCACTGCTCGAGAAGGAAGCCAATATTCCCCCCCTATAACTATATATTGAAGCCGATGCAATATAAAGGGTGTAAAAGGAACACAACTCTAACGTTATAAAGTATATTAAGACACGCTTAAACAAACTATAGAGGGACCCTAGGGTGCCCTATAGGAGAAGGAACCAACAACCCTAAAATAGGGAAGATATATTAGGAAAACAGGTAGAGAAAGTAGAAGAAGAATAGTATAGCGCTAGGGCCCAGGCCTATATAGAGGAGGAAGGGAGACGCGTAAGAGGCCAGCAAAGATAATAGTAAGGGAGAGAAAGGAGCCAAAGTAGAGTATAAAAGAGTACTGGAAAACTATCTACCGCAATATAATACTAGTTGGACCAACGCTGGAGAGACAAATAGGAGTTAAAGGCACAGAGGCAGACTTAGGCAAGGGGAACCTAAGCCGTAGCATAGGTAATGCTATAGGGGGTAAATACCCAAGGGCTCTAAGAGGGCCTAATAAAGGCGGAAAATACAATAGCAATACTCTTAAGGACAGGAATAATAGAACTAAAAGATTGGCTTTACTGGGTAGGTGTCCCAGTAGGTAGCCCAAGGTGCGAATATAGCTGGCCAAGACAGACACCAAAACACGTAATACTGTTATACCCCTTACGCACCAGCCGAGAAGCAATACTCTTAGCAGCTAGCATAGAAAACTATAATACACTACTCTTAACACAGAAAGGCCTTAAGGCGGCTACCCAGTGGCTTATTGGCTAAAATATGCTAGACTAGTTCCGGGTTGCAAAGAAAATAGCAATAGAAGGCAAAGGGGCGAGTAACAGGCGCCCCCTAATAACTCTACAGGAGTAGAGTACAGTGTGTAATACTAGCGCGTCCGTAGGTTTATTACGGCAGCAGTAGTTCCCAAGGAGGTCAAAAAGTAAGGTAGTAGAGCACCACTA
>Ga0307507_10002255_pt1 | contig 41101 bp, 9 predicted proteins | sample 7_EM_MG_FD_207223 | JGI IMG/M metagenome (GOLD analysis project Ga0307507, IMG submission 207223) | Populus trichocarpa ectomycorrhiza microbial communities from riparian zone in the Pacific Northwest, United States - 7_EM | ecosystem: Host-associated > Plants > Roots > Unclassified | place... | reverse complement strand
ACCAGACGACCGTCGCCAGAACCAGACGACCGTTACCAGAACCAGATGACCGTCGCCAGAACTAGACGACTGTCGCCAGAGCTAGACGACCGTCGCTAGAACCAGACAACCGTCGCCAGAGCCAGACGACAACGACTAGCCAGCAAGCACTATAAACAATTCGATCAATTGATCGAATTAAGGTAGCACAGACAGGTAGGCACAAATAGGAAGATACTGACGGGTAGGCAGATACAGACAGGTAAGCAGATGCAGATAGGCAAGTAGATACAGACAGGTAAGCAGATACAAATAGGCAAGCAGATGCAGACAGGTAGGCAGATGCTAACAGGTAGGCAGATATAGATAGGTAGGCAGATGCAAATAGGTAGGCGATATAGACAGGTAGGCAATGCAAATAGGTAGGCAATATAGATAGGTAGGCAATACAGACAGGTAAGTAGATACAGACAGGCAAGCAAATACAGATAGGTAGGCAGATGCTAACAGGTAGGCAGATATAGATAGGTAGGCAGATACAAACAGGTAGGCAATACAGACAGGTAGGCAATGCAGATAGGTAAGTAGATATAGATAGGTAAGCAAATGCAGACAAGTAGGCAGATGCTAATAGGTAGGTAGATATAGACAGGTAGGCAAATGCAAATAGGTAGGCGATACAGACAGGTAGGCGATACAGACAGGTAGGCGATATAGGCAGGTAGGTAAGTCAATAGGTAGATAGGTAGAAGAGAACTATCGCTATATTATATTAAATTATCTAAAATAATATTATTTATTTTGCTAGCCTTATAAATAGCTTTAAAGTAGCTTTTATTTATTTAAAATATGTTATTAGTATAAAAGAGGTAAATATAATTATGGTTGCCAAATACGTAGATTACTGGTAGGTTGCGCATAGGTTGCGCGCAGGCTGCGCGCAGGCTGCGTGTTAAAAAAACACGATATAGGCTAGTCGGTCGAGTTGCTAAATAACCTTAACTGCGCGCCAATTGCGTCAACCACCAACCATTGAGGCTATTAAAAGGGTACCATATTTTGCCAATACTAGTACTAATATCTATATTATCTCTCTCTAGCCCACAACTTATTCCTTTAAATTCTTTAATATTATAATTAATGCCCCTTTTATGTAACTTATTTATCTTTCTAATATTACTTAATTTAGTATAGCTTTCTTATCTAGCTATATACAGAAATTTTTCTACTTATTATTCCCTTACCATTTATACTACTTCTGGTATAGCTCTATAAGTATATATAATCTATTTATAAGGAAGTATCTCTTTATTGCTATATTGTTATAACCTTTTATATCTTGTTTTGCAAACCTAGTTATAATTCTAAGATTCTCTTCTTATTCTAGTTTATTTAACTACTTAGCTTTTAGTGTTTCTACCCTTAGCCTATTAGTAACTTTTTATACGGGTGCTCTATCCCTTAAATAACCTAGTACACTAGATCTCTAGTCTGGCTTCTATTCTTGCCATACGAAGATTTATTATTTAAACTTTTCTATACTTTCTTTTAGTTCTTATTTTATAAGTAGATCCTTAAAGTTCTTATTTATTATTATTATTATTATTATATTAACTCTTTAACCTTTAGGCTAAATACTATGTTTATTTAGGATTATTATGGACCTTATTCGTTCTTTAAAATCTTAGCTCCCTGGAAATTTTTATCCCGTGCTTATATAAAGTGTTTTAAACTAGGCTGCTGCCCTTCCCTATTACTTTATAGCGGTTTTAGTCTCTACCTTTATTGCATATTTAAGTTTTAAGTACACCTAGTTAGCCGCTCTTTCTTTCTTATTACTGTTAATTAATAAGTACTCTAACTCTATTATTATTTCTACTAATTACTATCTGTACATTGCTATAATATCTTAATCTAGCTATTAGAGTTAATCTTGCTCTTTATCTAACTCTTATATACTTTTAAGCCCTTATAACTCCGGTTCTTATAGCCAATAGCTTATACTATACTTGGCGTCTTTATAAATTTGGTATACGTTATTATAATAAAATATAAAGTGCTTAATTAAACACTCTTTAGTCCCGCGTAATACTCTAGTATCTATATTATTATCCTTTAATAACCTAGTACCTTTTACTGCGTAGTTATTCTAGCTACCTTTATAGTTTCTAGCGAAATAACCCTATTTCCCGCAATTTATATAAGCTCCTTCTTTAAACTACTTATCTTATTATAGAGTCTATTTAAATGTCTTCTACTACTAAAATCCCTAGTTTAGCCTTTGCTCCTTAGTCCTATAATTACTTAATTTTTAACCTCTAGGTTCTTATGGTTTTGTATTCCATTTCCTAGATTCTTTAATACTGCTTAGGTCCATTGGCTCTAGTCCACTATTCTATAGTTTTTAAACTTAACTTTATTATTGTATACTTTGTGCCTTATACAAGTATAGAACTCTATCTTAACTCTTTTTAGCTTATTCCCTTTAATAGATCCTATTATCTATCTTAATTACTTAATTAATTAATTCTTATATAGTAGTTACGTCTTTTATAAGAATTATTACATCTTAGACTTTTACCTTAAGTCCCTATTTATACTATACTATTAGCGCCTATTATTCTATTTAACCTATATTGCTAGCGTTTAGAACTGCATTATATACTTAATTGCTAAAGTCTACTATACTAGGTTCTGAAGTTTTCTTTACGCTATAGTTATTACCTTAAGGCCTTTAAATATTTAAATTAACCAGCTTGCAAATCTGTCCTAACTTAAGAATATATATTGTACCTCCTAGTTAGTAGTTAATATACTATTAACCTATATCTTAGTAAGGTAAGATTTAAACTATTTAAGTGCTTGTCCTATTAGGAATAATCCTACGTACGCTACTTAGTCTATAGTTATTACTAGTTTTGCTCCTTCCTATATAACCTTAAAAAATATTTATATAAGAAATCCTTTGAGCTTTAATTTCTCTCCTAAGAATTGCTTAATTAATAGTAGCCTAACCTTAGCTACCCTAATGCCATTGATCTTCTCTTTAAGTAAACTAATATTATCTGTTAACTGATTAACTATTTTCTATAACTGTCTAACCATAACTAGTTACGAGTTAGTATCCCTTATACTAGTGTCTTTACTTATCCTTAAGGTGGTTACTACTGTTAATAATATTGTAACTAGTGCTTTAGGCAGCATATTGTTTAACTTTATTAATACCGTAACTAGTAGTAAATGTATAATAAATCCCTGTAGGAAATACTACGGTAAACTTATTAATAGGCTAGGTATATAGGTAAATAAGAAGTTAACAATATAAATAACTGGTAGAGTGGTTACTTAATAGATTAACTCTAATTATATTTTAATATTTACTATAAAGAGAAGAACTATCTAGGTAGGGACTATAGTCCTTTAAATATATAATACTGCGCCTAAGAAATATACTGGGTACATTAGTACGCTAGTATATTAGTATGTCGCGTATCTATATACTTATATACTTATTATCTCAGTTGACTCAGACCCTCAGAGAGAAAATCCACCTCACCTCCTCCAAACTCCTAAGCCAATCAGCGGCTGGCACCGCTATACCTCTATAACCCCTGTGACTCCTGCAAACTCCTAAGCCAATTAGCAACCGGCGCCGTAGCCTAACATACGCCGCAGGCATTAGCGCTTGCGCTATCTTCAGCAGCCAATTATAGAGCGCCGAGGTGAATTCCTCTCTGAGGGTCTAAGAGATTATAGGCGCGTTTTATAAGGGCTATATAGCCTCACTAGTAGACAATAGTTGTATTGCCTTTAACGTCGTACTTCGACCCCTAATATAGCGCTGCCCAGCTCGCCAATACCTTTATTCAAAAGCTTATCTCCTACTCTATATATTCCATCTATAATAGAGCCCAATTGTCCCCCTAATAGGCGTATATCTAAGCAGGACGCCTAAAGTCCTATATCTAGCCCTTTTAGCCTTTCTAGCCCGCCAGAATACCTTATTAATATATCTAAAGATTCCTCTAATAATGACGACCAAATAGATAACGACAGCTAACCCAGTACCAGTAAGCCTGAACCTCCCTTATTAAACTAAAGTAGGAGACGGCGGTGGCGCGCAAAGAAGTTACAAGCTATAGTCAACACTTTAAAGCAAGAGGGTTAGAGCTTCGCTTAATTCTTATCTACCTAGGTTAGAGCAGATAATGTGGATAATAGAGGGGTTAGAATTAGGCACCGTTAGTACAATTATATTAAAAAATAACGGCGAGCATTATTAGATATAGTTATAGAGAATCCACAACTTAGCTATATTTAAGGGGCAGTTATACCAGCAGGGTCTTTTACTATAGAGTTAGACCGCCTTATCCAGGAGCTATATTTTAATACATTTAACAAGACGTTAAATATAGAGGAGCTGGACTTTAAAGTCGCCTTCCGCACTATGCGGGACATTGCCCTAATATAGCATACAACTTTACTACAGCTGCTTAGTAACCAGCGCGTATATAAAGTAAGTTATCCGGTAGGAGGTTAGAAGGCGGGGGCTTAGGATATTTTAGTTAAGCAGGCATATGCTATTACTAGTATAATTTATACTTTTAGAGTAAAGAAGCGGTCTAATTTCTTTATTTTACTTATAGATATCTATCTTATAGGCTCTAGTATAAAAAGGAGGGTGTTTAAAACGTTATCGGGCTTTAGACTATGTTATAGTTATCATTCAGCAAATTGCATTATAGGCAGTATTACGGAAGAGGTAGAGGTATATTAACTATCTTATCTCTATTTAACAATAACTTCTATAAATATCTACAAACTCCTAGGCCAATCAGATTAACTTCTATAAACTTTTATAAACTCCTAGGCCAATTAGAGGCTAATATTTATAGAGGCATCTTAAAACTCTAGCGCATAACCCACAAACAGTGGTTGTATACGATAATATAAACTTTAAGGACACAAAACGCGATAAGTTGCTTGGCCATACATCTATTATACGTTTATTAACGACCGCGGCCATTATATTCTGCCCTAAATTACCTCTCTCTGGGCTACGCCAATCAATACACAATCCAATAAAACTGCTACAACTTAATGATATCTTCCGGTTACCTGGCTTTATTAGAGACGAGTTAATACTAAAGATTAGCCATTATCTTATTGCTAGGGCAATAAAGGGAGTTCATCTATATGGGGTAGAGCGCGTCTTTACTAAAAGTAATCTTTTCCCTTAAATGCTAAGTATACACTATATTAACACCAGAAAGACCAAGTTCTGGCAGTTTAGTGCTATAATAAAAGACAAGGGTACTATCTAGGGTATATATAGCGTCTATAAAAATATCTTCCTTAACTAGCTTGGACTTTAGGCTCTAGATAACCCTTATAGCTCTATACATAATAACTTTACTAATCGGCTCTGGCTTACCTATGGTGACCAGCTTACTGCGCATTATATTAGGTCGGTAAAACAGGAATAGGCCTACGCGGGTTATCCTTTTAACTGTCAGAACTGGCTCCTTGGTATACCTATATAGTTCCATATTAAGATAAATCTATGCAACACTATTATACGCACGCATTTAGCGCCCGAGGACTATTAAGAGGAGGCGCACTACTATCTAAGATTTAACGTTACTCTATAGAATCGTGCACTATTTACACAGGAGAACGCTAAGTACTATTAAGTGGTACTAATTGTTAAGTAAGGCTTTATGGCGCGCGTAATAGCCCTCTTCTATACGGCTATATAACGCCGAGGTCTCCTTACTATAATACCTAAACTGTCCAACCCATCTAATCCGTCATTGTCGGAATATATAGAGAATGTCACTTAGGCGATTGGTTGCCTTACACTAGAGCGGTTCCTAGAAATAGTTAAGGATATTCAGTCTACTGCTTTTACTATTAAAGTATAGAGCGGCGTGGACTTAAGTAGGCGCGTATATGGCGATATCAAGTTTTAGATAATATATTGCCTACTTTAAGAAGCCAAACTACTTCTTACTATTCGGCATGCCGTTAAATATACCGATGTGGGTGTGCTGTGACGGCTTGTTGGCCCCCTTGTTGTCTGCTTCTTTGGCGCGTTACAGCATAATTATAGCCGCGAGATGCTGTTCTATCGGTAGAATCTTACTTTGGTAAATTCGCCTAAACTCTAGCATATAATACTAGCTTTGGGGGTTATAAACTAGCTTAGGTCTCCTAACACGTATAAGGCTGTTAATTTTAGACTAGAGTACCTAAACAGCAGCTATAAAATTAAGATAAAGTGTTATAAGAACTCTACCTATAATACTAATATTATATTTAATCGAGTATATCTATCAAACGCGACGGTTAGGACGGTGCGTAGTAAAATAAAGCACATATTTGGCAAGGAGATATCGGGTGCTTATATACAGGCTTCTACGGAACTTAACATATTCCTACTTACTTATACAATCTATTTAAGTAATCTAGCTATGCCGCGAGGCCCCAGGTAGTTAGTAGGCTTATAGCTATTTAACTCTTATAATATTCTCCGTACCAGTATAGACGTTTTAGTGGAGAGGATTAAGCAGTTTAACTAGCTCCATATACAGGACCCGCATTTAGCCACTACTTCCTATCCTTTTCTAGATACTAATGACCTAACTGGCTTTATGGATATATAAGAGTTTACCAACATTATTGGCGATAGGTTAGATAAGGTAGATCTTACCTCTGACCAAAATATAGGCTAGAAGCTAGATGTCTCTTAAGCTCCTTACCTAGATATTACCCAAACTGCTATAAACTCCTGGGCCAATTAGAGCGCGCGCTAAGCCCCTTACTACCGTCATTCCCTAGGGTCTTTTAGTAAACTTTTATAAACTCCTAAGCCAATTAGAACGCGCGCTAAGTTCCCTACTATTATTATCGTTCCCCAAGGTCTCCTAGCAAACTGCTGCAAACTTCTAGGCCAATTAGAACGCGCGCTAAGTTCCCTACTATCATTATTATTCCCTAAGGTCTCCTAACAAACTACTGTAAACTCCTAGGCCAATTAGAACGCGCGCTAAGTTCCCTATTATTATTATTCCCCAAGGTCTCCTAGCAAACTACTACAAACTCCTAGGCCAATTAGAACGCGCGCTAAGTTCCCTACTATTATTATTCCCTAAGGTCTCCTAGCAAATTGCTGCAAACTTCTAAACTAATTAGAGCGCGCGCCAGTATAACGGAACCTTGTAGCTTAGACTACGGTAGGTTCTGTTATTGGGCTGGGTATATAGGTACGACAAAAACAACAACGTAATAACAACTGGTGGAGTGGTTGCCTAATAGATTAACTCTAATTGTATTCTAAGATTTACTACAAGGAGAGAACTATCTATGGTAGGGACTAAGGTCCTTTAAATACACAACCATACTCCTAAGAAATCCTCTCTTATACATAAGGTACATATTATACGTGTTATACATAGATGTATACTACGTATACTCCATACACCGCGTATAACATTATGTAACTTACTTACTATTCCTTATTATATGGTTCCACCGGATCTATCCTAGACTATACCTATATTAACTAACTAGCTTCCTATAACTCTTCTTTAAGTAGTTATAACATTATACTTAAAGCGTCCATAACACTATCTCCCTCCTCTTTATCTTCGTTCTTAAAGATTCCTAACATCTCCAAGTTATCTACTAGAGGTATAATATCCGTTTAATTAGTTTAGTTAATATCCTTACTTATTATACCTAAAGCTTCTTCTTCTTTATAAGCGTAATATTATGCTCGCACTATAGCTGCCATACTGTCGCTTAGTGAGATAATGTCGTCTCCATATTCTTATTATGCAAAAGCGGGGTTAGTATGTATTATAATAGCAAGTCCCTTATCTTAACAACCCTTGTCTTGCTTAGAGTGTACTAAAGCAAATATTTAATTGTCCTATAATATTTGCTCTATCTTTAATACTAAGTATGCGCGTCCTATAACTCTTAACAGTCTTTAAGTTCCCTAAGTAACTTATTATAGGGTCTTATGTTTAATCTGCTGCTATAAAGCTTGAGTCTAAGTTAGCTGCCACACGCGCCAAACTCTATCGTTCTGCTAAAGAAACCGCTTGGGCCCTTAAGGCTTAATGTCACTCCTTTAAGTCTTAGCAGGTTACGTTCGCTTGGTTAACCCGTCTTAAGAAGGTTTATAAGAAGGTTCGCTCTAAGGAGTAGAAACTGGTTTAATAGGGTCTTAACAAACTAGGTAACGAAAGGGCTAGCTCTCCTCCTACGAGGGAAATAACTCTAAGTAGCTTAGCAATTGCTTCTCTTAGGTCCCCCTTAGGTGATTTGTTTTTTAGCGATTCCTCTTTATTAATATTGCCTAACCTACTCTCTTCTAATACTCCTGTACCTTTCCTATAGCTTTCTCTAGGTTGCTTAATAGTTCCTAGGTAGTCTCACTATAGCCTATCCACTTTACTTTATACTATGTTTTGTTATCCATATCCTTATAACTAATAATCTTTAAAACTTGCTACTTATCTTCCTTCTATCCTCTATATATATCTGCCTTATAGACTAATAGCTCAATATTCCCATATACTGGCTCTAGCATTGCGATATACTATATAGGGTAGATTTTTATTTTGGCTAGTAGGTTTAACTTATATATAACTAATAAAATTCTTTACTTAACTTTAAAAGGTCCTAGTCTAACATAGTCCAATTTCTTACTTAGTTATCAACTCTTAAAATTTTTATATAGTAGCTATACTTTATCCCCCTTCTTAAGATCTGGTCCCTTAGATCTCTTAGCATTATAGTACCTTTTCATTTATTCTTATACTAGTTTAGCTGTTTCTTTAAGGTCTATATAAAGATTTATTAACGTCTCCATTCTTTACTTAGCTGTGCTACTTGTCTTTTTTGCTTAACGTAGCAATAACAATGTTCTTGGCTTATACCCATAATTCGCCTTAAATAATAATATCCCCATTCCTTCTTATGGTGTTGTATTATATGCAAACTATATAACTGGTAATAATAATACCCAATTATTCTGTGCGTAATTAATATAATACTTTAGATACTGTTCTAGTGTCTAGTTTAGTCTTTCTATTTGTCTGTCCGTCTGCAGATAATACACTATAGATATTACTGCGCGAACTCCCTGTTCTGCTAGAAATACTTCCTAAAATACTATTATAAATCTTAGATCTCTATCCAATATAATCTTGTCTAGTGCTCCATATCTTGTAAACACTTCCTTTATATAGATTCTAGCGATATCTTCTACTAATATCTTTTTAGTGCATGCTATAAAGTATCCCCACTTTATTAGCTTATCCACTATTACTAAGATTGCGTTATAATCTTATCCTGTAATAGAATCTCTTAACTTTGGTAACTTAATAATAAAGTCCTATAATATAACCTCCTATGGTCTTCCTGGTGTCTTAATAGGTTATAGCCCTCTATACAGCTTATGCCTTATTAGTTTGTTCCTTTAGCAATCTGGATATTCCCTTATAACTTATCTTACTAGTCCCTAGATTCCTTAAATAATATACTCCTCTTAAAGTCTTAACACTAAGCCTATAGCTCTGTTATGTCCTTATATTATTTCCTTATGGAATTCCTTAACAAACTCTTCTATAATAGACTTAGGCATATATATTACTTCTCTGTTTTTATATTGCTCTAAGTCTAGATCCTCTACCTATGCTTCTTAAATCTTCTAAATCTAATTACTCTTTAGTAATTTATAGATTTAACTTTCTTTAGTTGCTGTAATCTTTGGATAATTATACCTAATTAGTCTATCTTAATCCTTTCGCAATAAAGCTCCTAATAGCTTTTTATTACTTTGCAGTTCAGCCTTCCTACTTAGAGCGTCTGCTTATGCATTGTTTGTACCCTTAGTATACTAAATTTCAAAATAGTATTCTATAAGCATTTCCGCCCATCTAACCTGTCTTTAGTTGAGTTTCTTTGTTATTAGGAATCCTATAAGGTTCTTATAGTCCGTTTTAACCATAAATGGTTTCTCTGTGCCTTATAAGAATACTTTTTATTCCTTAAGTGCCGCAACTATACCTAATAACTCTTTATTGTAGATGTCATAGTTCAACTCTAGTAGTATTATTTTTCGACTATAGTATGCTACTAGGTGCCATCCATTTTAATATTTCTATAGGAAGCATGCCCCTAGTATAAAGTCTAATATATCTATTTCTATAACCATCTCTAGACCTAATTAATAGATCTTAAGAACTGGCTCCTAGGTAAACAACTCTTTAATTCTCTTAAATAGTTCTTATTACTCCTTTCCCTATACCCATAGTTCTTCTTTCTTTATTAACCTTATAAATAGCTTAATGTCCTATAACCATTGCGCTATAAACCTTCTGCAGTAATTGCAAAACCCTAGGAACAATCTCAATTGTGTAATATTCTCTAGTTCTTGCTAATTTACTATAGCCTTAATCTTCTTTAGATCTATACTAAGTTGGCCTAGTTTAATAATAAATCTAACAAAATTAGTCTTCTAGGTAAAGAACTCGCATTTCTTAATTACTACTAGCATCTATTCTTCTTATAGTCTCTTTAAGACCTATTTAATATATTCTCCGTGCTCTTCCTTACTCTCTAAGTAGATAATAATGTTATTAAGGTATACTATAACAAATTCATTTAGGTGTTCTCCTAATACACTATTAATTCGCTTCTGGAACGTTGCTAGTACATTTATAAGCCCGAATTGCATAATTAATAGCTTATATAGTCCTTCCTTTGACCTAAAGGCTGCCTTCTATTTGTTACCTTCCTTAATCTTAATCTAATAGTACGCCTATCTCAGATCTATCTTTATAAATATCTTTATATTACCTATCCTATCTTAGATTTCACTAATTAAGGGTAAAGGATACCTATCCTTCCTAGTAATACTGTTTAACTATCTATAGTCTATATATATCCTAAGTTTTCTGTTTTTCTTTAGGATGAACAATACTAGATATCCTACTAATAACTGTAATGGTCTAATATATCCCTTACGTAAGTTCTCTTAGATAAACTCCTTAAGCGCTACTAACTCTGTTTCAGTAAGCTTGTAAATTAGAAAGAACTTTAGACTTATTCCTTCTTTTAATTCTATCTTATAGTCCTAAGCTGCATACTCTAACAGCTTTTTACTTTCTAGTAACCATAACTTTTTACTATACTTATAGTATCTCTTTGGTATATAACTTAAGCCTTACTTAGTCTCCTTATATATCGCTCCAACTTAGTACCATACCAACTTGGTTTACTGTTATACTTTGCGCTATTATATATTTTTAATATTAACTTGACCTATAACCCAATCGATCTTTAGATTATACTCCTATAATTAAGGCATTCCTAGTATCGCCTCGTCCTATCCTAACAGTAGGATATTAAAAGACATTCTAACTGGTCTCCCTTTAATAGTTATCTGAATAGGTCCTATTTTAAGATTAATAATGCCTCCTCTATAGGCTATCTAATCTCCTAAAATTATTATAAGTGGATATAGGTGTTCCTTTTATCTATATAGTAACCCTATCCTTTCTACTGCCTTTAGTAATATATGGTTCCTAGTTACTCCACTATCTACCAACGCTTTAAACTGCTGATCTTGCTATTTGGCTCTTAAATTTAGGTATTAACCTTAAATTCCTTTAAGGGTCTAAGGCTCTAACACTAGTTCCCTTTGGTCCTATACACCTCCCCTTTTCCTAACTATTGGCTGCTAGATCCTGCCTATACTTAGTCCAACTTTAGCTAATACTTAGTTTATTTCTTTTCCTCTACGTGCTATAGATAAGTATTCTCTAGGCACTCCTACCACTATTATCCGTCTAAGTATTCTTCTATAAGGAATCTTCCTAGTTAAAGTGTTAAGTCCCCTTAACCTTATACTTCTACTAGGTGCCAACTATATATATACTTGGCATTCCTAAACCACTTTTCCTCTAGTGCCCAATATATTCTTACTAGGTACTTTTAATTCTTATCTTTAGGTGCTCTATGTATATTACACATATTATCCATATAAGCTATCTACGATAGTGTATAATACGCTGCATATTTTAGGTCAACTCTTAGTTCATCTTCGTTTTTAAGTTTAAACCTATACTTAGTTAACCTGACCACTAGTATCTCTGCTACAGGTATTAAGATTTGTTACTTACTTCTCTAGTCCCTAAATCCCTCTTCTAGGTTCTTTAATATTATAATTAATGCTCCTTTAATATAACTTATACGTTTTTCCATAATAGGTTAGTCTTAGACAACTTTTTTATCTAGCTATATATAAAAGTCTTCCTATTTATTACTGTGTTATTGCCTATACCACTTTCCATACAACTAGTTTAGTGTATATAGTCTATCCGTTAGAAAGTACCTTGTTATTACTACATTATAATATCCTTTGGTATGTCTTTCTTTAAACCTAGTTGGAATATTTAGATCCTCTTCTTATTCTAGTTTATCTAACTATTTTACCCTAGGTGTCCCTACACTTGGCCTATTAGTAACTCTTTATATGGGTGCTCTATTTCTTATATAACCTAGCATAGCTAACCTCTTGTCTAGCTTCTACTCTTGCTATATAATAATTCTTGTCCTAAACTTATCCATAGTTTCTTGTTTTCTGCGTCTTGTAGCTAGATCTTTGTAGTTATCTTGCTTTTTAATCCTAGTATCGACTTTTTAATCTTTAGGCTAAATACTGTGTTTACCTGGGATTACTAACGTTCTTATTTGTTCTCTAAACTTATAGTTCTTAAACTTGCGTCCTATACTTATTTGTTTATCACTAAACTAAGTTACTACCCTTTCCTATTAGTTTTTGTCTGTTATGGGTCCTTAGGTATATCTTATCTCGTCTTAAGAATCTTAAGCTTCTCTTATCTCTTTATAAGAATCTTAAGCCTATAGCCTTTTGCCTTTATTAAGTAATAAGCTAGCACTAGTAGTTATCTACTTACTTAATTTCTTCTAAACGTTACTCCTATTATCTTGTAAAGCGATAGAAATTGTATCTAATAGTGTTATAATATCCGTTACTGAACTTTGTTCTGTGATGGTCTCAGTCTCTGCTTCTATTACGTTATCAAGGTTTAAGTGCTCCTAGTTAGCCTCCTTTTCGTCCTCGTCACTAGTGATTAATAAGTACTCTAACTCTATTATCATTACTACTAATCTTTATCTGTATATTACTGTGACATCTTAATCTAGCTTATAGAGTTAATCTTATTCTTTGTCTAACTCTCTAGTTCCTTTAAGTCCTCTTAACTCTAGCTCTTGCGGCCAATAGCTTGCGCCATACTTAGTATCTTTATAAATTCGGCATGCGTTGTTATAATAATACGCAAAACTGTTAATTAAACATTCTTTTGTTCCTTATAGTGCACCATTATCCCTCTATATATATATGCCGTCTGCTAGTCTGGTTCCCTTTACTATATAGTTACTCTAACCACCTCTATAGTCTCTAGTAAAATGACCTTGTTTTCCACAATTTATACAAGCTCCATCTTTAAACTATCTTTCTTGCTATAGAGTCCGCCTAAACATCTTCTACTACTAAGATTTTTAGTTTAGCCTCTGCTTCTAGGTCCTTTAATTACTTAATCCTTAACCTCTAGGTTTCCATAGTTTCTTTTTCTATCTTTAGGTTTCTTTAGTACTGCTTAGGTCCATTAGCTCTGTGCTATTCTATAGTTTTTAACTTAATGTCTGTCGTTGCGTACTCTGCGCCTTATATAACTATAGAACTCTATCTTACCCTCTCTTAGCTTGTTCCCTTTAATAGATTCTGTTATTAATCTTTATTAACTAATCTATTAACTCTCTTAGAGTATCCGTATCTTCTATTAGGATAATTACGTTCTGGACTTTAGCCTTAAGTCCCTATTTATACTGTGCTATAAGCGCCCTATTATTTTACTTAACCTATATAGCTAGTGTTTAAAACTGTGTTATATACTTAATTACTAAAGTACATTATACTAAGTTCTAAAGCTTTTGTTTTGCTGTGGTTATGGCCTCTAGGTCTCCAAATATCTATATTAGTTACTCTATAAACCCATTCCAACTGGCAAATATATACCATACATCTTGGTTAGTAGTTGTTATGCTATTGGCCTGTATTTCTGTAAGATACGGCTTAAACTACTTAAGTACCCTCCCTGTTAGGAACAATCCTGTATAGGCTACTTAATCTAATAATATTACTAACTTCGCTCCTTCCTATACTACCTTAAAGTGTATTTGCGTAAGAAATCCTTTAAGATTTAACTTCTCTCCTAAGAATTGTTTGATTAAAGGTAACTTAATCTTTACTACTCTAATTCTATTAATACGTTCTTTAAGTATCCTATTATTGTCTTATAAGTAATTAACTATTTCCTATAACTAACCTTGTGTAACTACTTAAGAATCCCCCTTATCTATACTGGTATTACCTGGCCCTAAGGTTATAGCTGCCGTTAACGCTGTTGTGACTAGTACTGCTCTTAATGGCATATTGTTTGAGTTTGTTCCAATACCGTAACCTTAGTAGTGAATGTGTAATAAAACCTTGTAGCTTAGACTACGGTAGGTTCTATTATTAAACTGGGTATATAGGTATAACAAAAATAACAACATAATAATAACTGGTAGAGTGGTTGCCTAACAGATTAACTCCAATTATATTCTAAGATTCACTATAAGAAGAGAACTATCTACAGTAGGGACTAAGGTTCTTTAAATACACAACCGTACTCCTAAGAAATCCTCTCTTATACGTAAGGTATATATTATACGTATTATACGTAGATGTATACTGCGTATACTCCATACACTGTGTATAATATTATGTAACTCGCTTACCATTTCTTGTTATATGGTTCCACCAGATCTATCCTAGACCATGCCTATATTAACCAACTAGCTTCCTGCGACTCTTCTCTAAGTAGTTATAACATTGTACTTAAAGCGTCTGTAACAGCCAGGCTATAAGCTTATACACTTTAAGGGGGTGGGAATAGTTATAGTATATTTAAGTAACAGAATAAAGACAACCTCTATTCTAATACTACTACTCCAGAGTAGAGGCCCGCCATGCTTACTCTCTCTGTCTACCTATACTAGAGCAGAGGCCCGCTACACTTACTCTCTCTATCTATCTATACCAGAGCAGAGGCCCGCTATACTTACTCTCTCCGTCTATCTATACTAGAGTAGAGGCCCGCTATACTTACTCTTTTTATCTATTTACACTAGATACCCCTCTAACCTAAACCTAGATAAGAAGTAGAATAAGGGCTTTTATAACACCTTACAGTTGCCTATAAAGGATAACTTGCGGTTAGGCCCGCCTAGGATACTGGCTTCTTTACCTATACAGGATCTAAACCAACCGGAACGAGGTTAAAGCTTACCTATAAAGAAATACCAGTCTCCGCTGTAGCTGTTAATCCTATACTATGCCTTTTTACGCTGTTATACCCAAACCCCCAGCTCCCGGAGGAGGCGGCGGCGGCCCCTTTAGAAGAAGAGACTGAGGGGGAGAAGGCGGCGACTATAAGCCTCTCTGGGACTTACGCCGCTTTAATAGACTGCACCCACTAGCGGGCCGCCACACGATAGCGAGCATAGGCGTTACCAGGCCTGCTTACCTACTAGAAACCCTTTCTAGAGTAGGCCTAGTACTCCTCGTCCCTTGTTTAGCAAGCCAAGCATTAATTCTTTCCCATAAGCTGCTTACCCAGCTCCGTCTCCATAATCCTTCTAATATAAGAGGTGTTCTTGGCGCCTACTAACGCCAGAAGGTCCAACCACCATTTACCTATAACTGCAGGCATATAGTCAACAGTGGCCTTCCTATAGAGGGCCCAGTTCTACAAGAGCCGCTATTAGTCCGCCCGCTAGGCGGCCACGAAGCCAGCCTAAGCAAGGGGCAGCGGCAGGGCCGCGAGCGGCAGTAGCGGTGGTAGTAGTGGTGGTGGTGGTAATGGTAGAGGAGGAGGTAGTAGTAATAGTAATAGTAATCTATATACTATATTAGCTAACGTTTAAGACATAAGGCATTGCAAAACGTACAGTAGATTAGGCTACTAGCCAACACCATTATTATTATTATTATCGTCGTCGCTGCTAAGAGGCAGTATGGGAGAGGGATAGGAGACCAGGACCAGGATGGGAGGAGCATAAGCGTGGCAAGGGCAAGGAGGGCTATAGAATTAGTTAGCAAACCGCCTCTCTAAGTAGGGAAGTAGTTAAAAGCTTAGGTTAATTTACTAAAGCTTCAGTCAACTACTTAGCATAGGAAAATACCTATAGAGGACACCAGATGTGACCCAAACATAGGGCTCTAGGATAGAGAGTGGAGGCGGCAGCGAGAATGGCCTTCTTACTAATTAGAAAGTTTACTAGGTGCAAAAGCACCTAGGCTATAGGGGGAGTTATTATAAACAATTTTTAAAAAAAATTATTGGTGTTAGTATTGTAGAGAGAAATAGGGGGCGTAAATAACTATAAGTACTAGCTTATCTACTTTACCTTTATAGATATTTACTATAATCTAACACTTATTCACCTTATATTATTAATTAAGTCACTAGCGCAAAACTTCTAAAAACTCCTGTAAACTCCTAGACTAATTAGAAGACTCCTACAAACTTCTAGGCCAATTAGAATACGTTATAACATTTTAAGCAGAGGTTATAGGTTAATAGGTCCTACTAACTCCTACTAATTCCTACTAACTCCTGCCAACTCCTGGACTAATCAGAACGCGCTATTATATAAAATCTTAAGCTATCTCTATCTATAATTCCATAAGGAAATTCTCTTTACCCCTTAGTATTGCTTTCCTAATACGCCCAGATCTAGTTTTTAGAGTAAATATAAGTACTATATCTGCATTTATATCCCTCTCCTATATAACTGTCTAACATTTAGTAGGCGAGTCCCTTTAGTTACTAGCTTATCTTTTTCAGCTAGGCGTCAAGACCACCTATAATTGGGATGTAGCTAGAACAACGGGCTAAGAATTAAGAACAGCCATAACTTAAGAATTAAAAGCAGCGACGACTTAAAAATTAAGACTGGCCGTATCCTAAGAGTTAAGAACTACGGCATCCTAAGTATTAGAAGCAGCGACATCCTAAGAGCCTACAGTGGACGTACTATGCGTTACAGGCGTAGAGATCAGTCTCCGAATATCCTTAAGTACCTACGCCGCACGTTTAATACCCTCTGGTATAGCCAGAAGTGGAGTACTAGGTAGAAAGCCTAGCGCGCTAATCCTACCAGTGACCTAACTTCTAAGTAGCAAAGCTGGCAAGTCCACTACGCTCCATACTACCTCCCGTATAGCAACCTAGACGGCAAGGCTATCGTCCCGTCGCCGAATATGCGCAGTATACTCCGCTAGTGTGGACGGCTGCTCTAGCAACTCGCGTACCACTAAGGCCCCACCCTAAGCATCTTTTGCCTGTCTCTGCGCTAGATTATTCTTATAGGTACTCCTAACTGCCTTTACTATACTCTTTAGTTGCTCAATTAACTGATTGCTATAGGTATCGCGATATCGCTATAAGATAAGTAGAGGAGCCATACTTTCTAGGGAATCTATTATAAGTGTCTCCTAGAAGGTATTAGGTATTTTCCTATTATATAGATACGCAAGCTGCCAGCGATACTTCTCTTCCATAAATGCAGACAATAGTATAGGGAAGCGTTAATATTTGCTAGCGTATATTAACTCTGCCTGCTTAACAGCCCAATTATTAATAAACCCCAATACAATATCAGGCTGAGCGCCAGCCCTTAGCCGACAGAGTAGTGCTAGTGCTTTAGGGGCTAACGTAAACTCAGGAAATAGTAAAGGGTTGCATTAATTACAGTACCAATTAGCTGGTGCGTGAACAACATGGTCTAAGACTGCTAGTGGTAACCTATCCTCTCCTAGGAAGGTAAGGAAGGCCTTTTAATAACATTTACCGTTCACTATATCCTTCCATTCAGCCAATAGCTTCTTGCGACTAGCCATTTTAGCCCTTATCCAGAACGGAAGGTCACCATTAGCTGTAGGTATAGAATTATAACTTACAGCAGATTTCTCTAAGGTAATACTCTCTACATCGCTAATATCACTAGGTGTGGTACTCTAGATAAATTTACTCTGTCTATATCTAGTAGGTAAGCTATTGCGTCCTCTCTAAGGCGCCTAGGTTGGCGACTCTATATATAGTAGTGGTAGTTTCCGTCCTAGCTTATCCACCCCCTCTGTATTAAATGTCTAGTACGGTAGGAAGATATAACCTATACTAGTATAACCCCCCCCTTATCTACCTTGACTAATTCGCTGCCACGCATCGCCTAGGCTATTTATAATTGGAAACCTTTAAATAATTATATGCTTAATATCTGTGACATTTACGCCTATGCTAAGTGAGGTTGTAGCTATTATAATTCAGATAATAGAAAAGGGCTTCTTAAACTCTATATACCGCTGGTTGCAATTATACTTTTATATAGTAGCGGTAAACTCCTAGATTACGCTACTAATATAAAAGGCCTTATTGTCGTTATTGGTCCCCTTTATATACGCCTTAAACTTTTGGAGTAGTATATTCTGGAGGTACTCTACTACCTACCGAACAGATATTCAACCATTAATAAAGACTATCGTCTTTGGTATCTGTTTAGGTGTAGGTACTCTATTATCATTTATATAGTTATCTAATAGAAAGTATAGGTTTTCCCATAAGTCTACCTTTCCTTTGGGAGTTGGTTGTACATATATAGACATATCTAGATAATTAATAGGTGTTCTTATAACCTTAGTCTAGTATAGACAATAGCCAACTACTTAGAACCCAGCGCGCGATAGGACCAGTTTCTCTACCTTTTTATTAAGAGTCGCAGAATAGGTAAACCAGACTATACTTAGGTAGAGGATTATCTGCAGCTTACCTAGTATTAAGTAGGCCGGTTAAAAGCCTTCCTATTCCTTTATAAGATGACATTTATTAATCGCAATTAGCCTAATCCAAGACTGCAACTCTAGCTCCTTTAAGGTATCCCAAAATGACTTTATTAACGCCTGCTTAGGTCCAAGAAGTATATGCGTATACGCCCCCTCTTGGATCTTTGCGATTAGAGACTTCTCCTAACTTCTTATCTTAGCGTTAACAAGAACTGGATAAGAGCCATCTATCTTCTTAATATTATCTAGCTGCTTATTACCTAGTTTATTTAACGGGATTATCTAAATAATAATCTTCCCCGTAAGGATAAAATATGCGTGGAAGATTAGGCTTTTACTAAAGCCCATACGGGCAATAAGAAGAGTGTTACCTTTCCTAAATATAAGCTGATGTAGAGTGCGCACCTGCTTGTCGCGCGGCTTAAAGTCATTAAGCTATAGGCAGGTCTAAAGTATAATTCGCTAAAGGCAGAGGTCAATAACCTTATACTAGAACGGTATATTCTCTATATACCCTGCCTGCTAGATAACTAACGGTAATTCTTCTATACTTAGTCTTTAAATTAACTAGAGAGTCTCCGGGATAAAACCACGATTGGCTGATATCTGTAATATAGGCGGCTCCACTGCCCTACCCTAAGCTCTATGCCATTGACTCCGGCGATTTGTATTCCTACTACCCGTCTTCTTCTTCTTTCTTCTGAATCTCGCCATCTAATTGGCCTAGGAGTTTACAGAAGTTTATAGGAGCTCATCTAATTGGCCTAGGAGTTTATAGAAGTTTGTAGAAGTCTCTAAAAGAGCGTACCCAGCCAATAACACACCATAAATATTGTATAGGTGTAGTAAATTTAGATAAGCTGTTTACAATAGAGTACAAGAGGCACCTTGGGAAGTTTTAGGGTAAATAGAGGTATAGTAGTGGAGTATGGTCGCTATGTTGATAAGGTTGGTTGGGTCGGCCTAGCTTTAAAAAACACGTTTTTGAACTTTAAGGCTATACTTTGACCCCTAATACGGTGGTTAGCTAGCTATATTAATTAAAATATACTAGTAGAGGAGGTTACAATTTAATTGTATCACAAACTGTAGCCGTAGCTGCTAGATTAACCCTATTATAGTTGCTTAAAGTTAACACGCATTAGAAATCTGGCCTGGCTTACAGCAAACACGCGCCTATAATCTCTCAGACGCTTCGCAGAGGAATTTGGGGGGGTATAGGGGTCTTGGGCGTAGCGCGACGTTCTATTGGCTTAGGAGTTCGTAGGAGTTAGTGCGCGCCGCTAATTGGCTCAGGAGTTCGCACGAGTTGGCAGAGTAGGGCTGTAGCAAGAGAGTGGGGCCATGCAACGCCACAAATTCCTTGGAGAAGCGGCTGAGGCACCTGAGATAATATACTTATATATTAAGTTATAACACGTAATCCGTTATATAACTCGATTACCTCTTATTTTATAATTTAACTAGTTCTAATACCTCCCGCACTAATACTACTAGCTTATTTATATCTTCCCTAAGTAGTTATACTATTAGCTTATTTATATCTTCCCTAAGTAGTTATACTACTGCCGATATAAGGTCCGTAATAGGTTACCTTTAAAAATTAAAGGCTTAACTATATGTCTGCGAAGACCTATAGATTACTAAAGAAGAGATCTATACAGTAACTAGAGCTGCTTAAATATTCTATACCCTTATAGCTATAGCAGCAGCATTTAATTTGGAAATTTAATAGTATAACGCTATAAATATATTTATAAATACTAGACTAGATAAGCTAGTCTACTACTACCTAGAAGGATTTAGTTAAAATAGGTATATCCTAAAACTACTTATAGCGCTATACGGATTAAAAATCTTACTACTACTTTAGTATAAAGAGCTTACTAATATACTAACTAAATTTGGATTAAAACTAGTCCTAGGTACTAACTACCTATTTACTAATGGTCGACTTATTATCTTCTTCTATATAGTTAATATTACCCTTCTATTTGCTAAAAAGGACCTTTTAAAACTGAAAGAATTTAAAGCTAAATTTCTATACTTATACGAGATCCGTGTACTAGGAGACCTACAGTGGTTTCTAGGAATTTAAATTAAATAAAATCGACCAAATTAAAAGATCTGGCTCTACTAAGACTCTTATATCGAAAAAATAGCTAGTTAATTTAATATTTAGCTAGAAAGTTTCCCTAAAACACCACTACCTACTAAACTAATTCCGTCCGATTAATAGATAAACCCTTAAAAAACACTAGCCTACCAATAACGGGTTAATTCTCTTATATACCTCGCCGTATTTAGAAGACCTAATATTACTAAGATATATTCTAAGCTGGCTGAATTTCTTACTAATCTAAATTAAAAGCACCTTAATGTAATAAACTAATTACCTATTGCCGTTACGGAATACCTCCGTAATAGTTTACATATATTTACCTATTTCCACTAACATAGCAAGAAGAGACCGACCGCGAAACAGCAATTTAATAGTAATATATGGCAATCTAATGGCAATCTAACGGCAATCTGCCGCATTTTGCTAAGTTTACTAAATCCTGCCAAGTTCTGCTAGGACCGCTACTTAAATCCTATTCTACTCTATGTATATATTAACTAAGTAACCAAATTTATAATATATACCCTTTTTCCTTATTTCCTTACCTTCTCTCCTTACACAACGTCTTAACTTTATTATATAGTTTATATATATAGCTTAATAATATCTACTTCGCTATATATTATTACCGCTTATACTTACTCCATAATATTACGTTGCGTTAACCTTATATACTACTCTCCAAAATATAGAATAACCCTAAAGCCCCTATAATAGCCACTGGTATTATATCTATACTTTAAAAAAATTAGTAGAGATATAGAAGTCCTTTATAGACGCCCTTATATAAAACTAAGCTACTTTAACTTAATAATAAGCTAAATAAGAAGCATGATTCTAGTAAATAATTAAGGACCTCTAAGAAGAAGTCCATACCCTTAAGATACCTATATTAGGGCTTTAAGACTAAACGCCTTCTCTAGAGACAAATATATAGGATAAGAGTTCTAAACCTATAGTAGCTATTTACCCTAAGCTAACTACCGTACTATAACGATTTAAATAACCACTAAACCCTTTAATATTTACTAGTAAATAATAAAAACTCCAATTATTTCCAAGCTAGCTTAAAAATAAGCTAACTAGTAATACTAATCGCTACCTAACTAAAGTCAATTAACTCTGCTACGCCCTAAGTTAACTAAAAGGAAATATAGCCAACCTTATTAAACCTTTTTAACTAAACTTAGTATAAAGTCTAGTTGTACTTCTTAAAGCTATATACGGTAACCTAAACCACTAAGCTACTACCTAAAGAAAGATAAACTATATAGCCTAAGAAATAAAAAGCTTTCTAGTATACTTTTTTAAATTTAACTATTACGTTAAAAAACAGGCTAAAATAACACCGTACTAATTAACAGCCTTATTAAGTCCCTGAGCTTTAAACTAAAAGGCTCCCTAATAGGCGTAGACCTACTAGGAGCACTTAACGCCTATATAAACGTTATTAATAAATAGTATAATAATATACTACGCCTAATACTAAAGTCCGCTTCTTAATATAATATAACAACCCCGTAAATATTTACTAAGTTATTATTTTAGCCTAAGCACCCTAACGCTATAGATATTAATATAGGAACCTTAGAATATACTTTACTAGGGTCCCCTAAATAAGAATAACGTATTATGCTAGGTCTTTACTTTAAATATAGAAGTAAGGCTTATATCTTAAGATACTACTCTGTCTCTATACCTTAACATAACTTATAAACGGCCAATACTAATAACCGTTTACCGCATTAATCCTCTAGTTATTGTCCCTAATCTTTACCTAGTTCTAGCCCTATATCTAGTAAGCACCACTTATAGGGACAAGGTTATAACTAACGTTCTATAGGAACCCCTTCCCGCTTACTACTAAAAGGTATATTTTAAAGTTAAGTTACTTTCTAGGACAGCTATATTATAGGATCTTATTAAATATATTAGATATTACAAACCCTAAATTTTAGGATTGTGGTATAACTATTAACTGCCGTCTTTAGTAAGAAGGTTAATAGGCTAATACTTAAGTCCTAATTAATATAGGAGCTAGCGGTATAGGATTTATTAATAAGATCTTTGTATAAGATAATAGGTTTACCCTAATACCCCTTAACCGGCATATTAACGTATTTAGATTTAATAGCAAACGCACTATCTTAGGCTGTATTACTTATATAGCGGCCCTAAGACTCTAATACCTAAACTATAAAGAACTGATTAAGCTCTTTATAACTACCTTAAGTTACCTAGTAATTCTTAGACAATCCTAGATAAGGCTATATAAGGTAACCATTAATTAGAACAACCTTAAGCTTTTATTTACCGCCTCTAGTTATAAGTAAAAGTGCCTTATAACTTACTACTTAATCCTTAAACTAAAATTTAAAAAATCTACTAGGATCCACTAGTCTAAAATTTCTACTAACGTCTATATTAGCATTTTGTTAGGGTGCCAAGATCCTAATTGTCCTAACAGGCTCCTAGTAGGATTTTAATTTTTCTAATCGTCCTAAATATCCTAAACGTCCTAAACGTCCTAATGTCCTAAATGTCCTAAACGTCCTAATTGTCCTAGTTGTCCTAATAAGCCCCTAACAGGACCCTTCTATTCTAATGCGCTCCTAACAGGAGCCTTTTATCCTAATGCGATCTTAATAGGAGCCTCCTATCCTAATACGCTCCTAATAGGAGCCTCCTATCCTGATGCGCTCCTAACAGGCTCTTAATAGGAAACTAGTATTTTCTAATCATCTTATTAGGTTCCTAGTAGGAGCAACACCTCTCCTAATACCCCCCCCCCCCCCCCCCCCAAAGCAATACCCTATACATACCCCTTAAGCAACACTAAGGCTCTATATAAGGCTCTACACAAAGCCCTATATAAAGCTCTGCACGAAGCTCTATATAAAGCTCTATACGGGGCTCTGCACGAAGCTCTATATAAAGCTTTACACAAGGCTCTATACAAGGCTGTATACAAAGCTCTACACAAAGCTCTATATGAAGTTCTATATGAAGTTCTACACAAAGTTCTATACAAAGTTCTACATAAAGTTCTACACAAAGCTCTATATATAGAGGCTCTACATAAAGCTCTGCATAAAGCTCTACGTAAAACTCTATATAAAGCTCTATATAAAGCCTATATACTATAAAGGCTCTATACAAGGCTCTGCGCAAAGCTCTATATATAGGGGCTCTATACGAAGCTCCGTATAACACATATTACTATTAGGTCCCTGCTATGTTCCTAATAGCCAATACGTGCCTCTGCCAAGTTACCCCTTTATAGCCACCTTATTTTTTACCCTTCCTTACATCCTCCCTACCTTAAGAGGCACTAAAACAGCAGCTAGTAGAGGACCATTACTAGAACCAGACGACCATTACTAGAACTAGATAACCGTTACCAGAACTAGACAACTATTGCTAGAACCAGACAACCGTTGCTAGAACTAGATAACGACCGTTTAAACAACTAGCTAGCAAACACCATAAATGATTTAATTAATTAATCAATTGAATTGAACTAGAGCTTTAATATTAGCCCATTATTAAATCAAATTAAGGCATTATAGGGAGGCACCCTAGATAACTACTGTTTAAATATATAGCTAGTAAACGGCTATAGAGAACGATTTGAATTAATTAGAGCCTTTAATTAGACTAACTCCTCCCCTAAATTAAACTAGACACTAATACAGGTAGGTAGGCAGGCAGGTAGGTACTAGACCTAGTTAGGGCAGAAAGTATTTAGATTATTTAGATTCCTTAAAGTATTCTATATATAGAATTGGGTCTAAAATTAAACTAGTTTTTATATTTATTAGCCAGCAGTAAATACGAGAGTATTAATATACCTTATTTTTAATTTTAATTTTTAAATTATTGTCCTAATTGTCCTAATGGTCCTAATTATCCTAATGGTCCTAATGGTCCTAATTATCCTAATTATCCTAATGGTCCTAGAGGTCCTAATGGTCCTAAAGGTCTTAGAGGTCCTATGTAAGGGGACTTTGTAGACAGGGGGCTATAAGGACACGATTGTGGAACAGGATAGATTGGTAAGAGAGACGAATCCTTGAGGAGGTAAGGCCTCTGGGATCGTGGAGACTATATACTATAGGCACGTGCCTCCGGTACGTGACCGGCGACCATCTAAGGGGCGTCCGGAGGTTGTCCTAAAGGCAACCTAAGGTGTCCGCAATAATATCCCTTACATTGCCCCCCCCCTTCTTGCGGTTGGCCCCTAATTGCCATTACCTTGTAGTAGGGAGATTATAAGGGCTTATCCTAGAAGGGGTTTAGAGAGATATTAGGGAGATATTAGTATACTACTGTATATTATCTATCTATCTAACCCCTGCTTTAAACTCCTAAAAACCTTAATAAGGAAAAAACATAACTGGAGAAAAGATATAAGGATTGCTAGGAGACCCCTTAAAAGCCTACCAGAAATGTGCTGGTGACTACCTAAGCTAACCCAAGGATTTTTATGCAACTCTACTTCTAAGCCTTTATACCAGTCTGCAATTAATCGCAAGTATTATAGGCAATTTAGTGTTCCTAATATAGTTCTATAGGACCTTTTAGTATAGGATTTAACGTATAAAGCCTTGGCTTGCCGTTATCTTTAACCTTTAAGATATTAATCTATAATCCTTTCTTGTTAGTTCTGTGCTATATATTTAGCGTAGCTCTACTGCCTAGCAAATAGAAGGGACACTTCGCAATAGCGCCTCTAGCTATTATATAATTTATCAAAAACGTCTATAACGTTATTCTTTAATACCGTAGTATTGTTTAGGTATAATTTTACCTATATACATCTGTAATTAACGTCTTAATTGCCTTCCCCAGCCGCGTAATTAGTTTTTATAAGGAAGTAATAACCAAATAGCTTATATACATGTTTCCTTCCTTCTAAATTGCGCTATTATAACGGAGTTATATTGGCAAGGTTGTGGCTATTTATTAAAAGGGTATTAAAAGGTAAAGTATAGAGACACCTTACTTATTAAGCTGCTCCTTTTCTTTAACACCTTACTTCCCATTATCGCCCTTCATCCAAATTTGGACATATCTTTAATATATTATTAAGATTTTCTTTTTTTCCATTATTAATTTAATATGCCTCTTTGTTCTCCTACTAACTACTCTTTTAATCTAATTCCACAACGTATTCTAGCCCTACCACTATATATAGAACCCTAACCTCTACTAACCCGTAACTAGTCCTAGTCCTACCTAAATAACTTTGCATATACGTCCTTAAAAGACCAGAAGTCTAATAAAAAGATTCTGGATACTTATAACAAGATCCACTATATAAGGTCCAACACCTTTAGTCCTTATAATTAATGTATGCGTACTAAGAGTAGTAGTTATATTAAGGTAAGCTTTCCTATCCTTAATAGGTTTCTATTACTAACTTTAGGCTTTAATATAGCCTGGGCCTAAGTAGCGACAATTCTTTAATATCTTTAACTACTACATCGCCCGGGCTCTCTCTTATTCTAGCACTAACGCTAAACATTTAGGTTGAATTTAAGACTATGCCACAGCCATCTGCACCGCCTATAATTCCTAGCAAGCTAGCCAGTAACACCTAATAAGGGAGCAAGGTTAGTATACTAAGGATAGGGTAAAGGATGGGGGTGATAAAAAGAAGGTCACTGTTTACTATAAAAAGGAGTTTACGTATACGCGTTAAGTTTTAAAAGAGCACAATATAATACGGTATTAGGTAGGTTACCCTTCGGGTACCTAGCGGATAGGTAACTAACAATTACCATAGTAAGGTCTTAGTAGTTCTGGTCTTTACTAGCTAGCTAACGTCTCTATTTATTCTAGGCTTAAGCGTATCTTTATTAACTATAAGCTTACACCTTAAGAACTTTGTTAGTACTGGTTTGGGCCTAATATTAGTGTTAAGCGTTTAAGGATCTCTGTTCTATTTACACCTTATTGGCCTGCCCCCGTTTTTATGCCTACCTATACTCCTACTAAGGGATCTGGATCTAGATCTTATTCCCATTAGCCATTACTTAGTAAGCCAATAGATACTAATCCTACACCTAGGGATAAGGCATAGTAGCTTTTAATTTAGGTATTTGGGATTAATTCTTGTATATAGTAGTAATTAGGAAGGCCTTATAAAGCATTTAGGAAGGCATAGGAACACTGTTCCTAATATAGACTAATAAATGGGAATGCAATTCTAGTAAAATACCCTATCAATTCTATACTATATACGTAAAAAGGCTAAGGACCTGTCCTACCTTAGGCTATAGCCCTAATTAATCCTTATAATTTCTAGAGCTTGTCTGTTCCATATTTAATTTAACCTATTTACTCTTTAGGGCCTCTCTTAGCCTACTACAAGCTTTCTTTATAGGTTGTAATAACACTATAGTATTAGAGTGCTTTCTATAATTTATAGATTATAGACCTTAGTCCTAATATTCTTTTAGAATATTTTTACAATAATTAAGGTAATCCTCTGGTTCCTATATAGAGTCCTTAACGGGCCAGCCTAGCCATTTAACTTTATATTAAAGCTTGTTCTTAATAGACTTATAGCATAGTATAGCATTAACCTTATACCGCTTGCCCACCACTTTAGGGTGTTTAATTAGGCCTAGACAGAAGTTCTTTTCTAGCAGTAGTCTATGCCATGGCTCTAGTAGATTTATATAAAATACTAAATATACATAGGCCATAGATAGGGGTAGCTAGAAACAGTAGGCTAGCTTACCAATTTATTTCTTAATTTAGAAGGGACCTAGGTATCTTACATTAAGCTTCTTTAATAGTTAACAGGTCTTAATATTCGTTAAATATAATAGAATCTTATTACCTACGCTAAAATGCTTATCCTAGTATTTACGGTTGTACTAAAGTCTCTGCTACTCTTGCGCATCTTATAGGCTCTGCTTTGCATACTTCCATTACTCCTCCCATTCCTTAAGGTATTCTTATACTCTCTAGTGGATGTCCTTAGACTTCCCGGTAGGATCCTATAATTAATTATATAGCCTTAGCCAGTAATTATTGGATATACCATTAAATCCCAATAGTCAGACGCTATAGGCAATCTGGATTAGTGCAAACTAATATAATATATATTGTTTTAAGTTATAAGCGTACTCCGCGTACGGAAGTAGCTCGCATTAATTGTCTTGCTGGTAGTTTAAATACATTTACAGATATAACTCCAGTTCCTAGTTCTGGCATTCCGTTTGCCTATCTATCTATAGATAGAAAGCTGTACTATAACAGTGGTCTATCTTTAAATAAAAGCATAGATCTGACCAGTACTGGCTTATAAAGATACTGCCCCTATTAGTAATAATAGAGTGTGGTTAATCTACTTTAAGAAAGTATTTCTCCTTAATTAGGTTTACAAGCGCTTATACGTTAATTATTTTGTTAATAGGAAGGTATTAGACATACTTTAAAAACCTATTAATAAGTACTAGGACCAAATTGTATATTTATCCTTGCCTATCTTTTAAGGGCGGGAGATCCGTAATAAAGTCTATAGCATAATATTACCATAGCTCACTAGCGGGGGGAACTAATTTAAGTAAACCCTATAGCTTATGCCTTTGGATTTTATATACTTAACACTTCTTACAGTAGCTAATGTACTCCTTTACTTCCTGCTTAAGCTTTAGCCAGTAGTATTTACATTAAAGTAATTCCACTATCTTAACTTAACCATAGTGGCCGCCTAAAGGATTATTATAATTCCTTATAAGGATCTTCTGTTATAGATTTACTTCTTATAGCACCTAAACCTTGCTATTTTTATGCAGTAGGCCCATTAGGTCCAGTTCCTAATTTTAGCGCCTTTTAGCTTTCTTTCCGTTACATTTCCAGTCTACTTCCGCATTAAAGATAGCATAGGAGGCGTCCCTCCGTTACACCTTACAGATAAGATCTATTAACCTTTTAGATAGTTCCTGGGTAAAAGCTGTTTTGCCTTATACTACTCTAAGTATAAGACTAGATGGTACTATAGATTTTATAACTTCTTAGTGCATATACGTTAGAAAGGCCGCTATAAGGTTAAAGTCCTTTAGTTATTACAGGGCTCTGGGTTCTAATTGCTCTATAGCTTTACTTTTAGTTTAAGGGGATAGCTTAGTAATTAAGGGTAGTATATTACTAGGTTCCAAACTTATATTAGGGATATCCTATCTAGGTATTTTCAGACCCTTATTGGCAACGGACTAGGTATTAGCCAGAATATTAATAAAGACCAATGGGGTTTGCACAGCCTAAAACTTAGTATATAGAGCTATAGGTGCTTAAGCATCCTATACCTGGAGCTTGTTCTATAATATAGGGAGTAATATATCTATTATCTATTTTCCTTCTCCCGTTTTAAAGCCTTTGGTATAGTCTAGCCGTTATAACAATCTGTTAATAGGGTTATTTTCCCCTAGCTTATATTTAATCTCAAAGTTAAATTATATAAGCTCCTCTACCTATCTGGCTTATTAAGGTATAAGCTCCTTTATAGTTATAAAGTAGCGTAGATTATAATAATCTAAGAGTACATAAGTAGTATAGCTCGCGTGCTTAAGGTAGTGTCGCCACTATTTAAAGCAGTTAACTATAGTAAGCAGTTCCTTATTATGGGTATAATACCTAACTTTAGGTCCCTAGAATTTTCTGCTATAGAATACTACCGGTCTCTAGTAGAGCTGGGTAGCGTCTAGATGCCTATTAGGTTGCAGTAGGATACCAGTAAGGGCAAAATTTAATATATTAGTGACTATTATTAATGGCTAATCTGGGTTAAAATGCCGCAATAGTGGAGCTTTTATAAACTTTGCGCGTAGTTCCTAAAAGGCTTCCTGGACCTTTCCGGGCCATATCTATAGTTTATACCATTTAGTTAGTTCCTTCTTGGTTTTCTTCCTTCCCGCCTTTAAGCTTTTTGCTCCCTAAGCCGGGTCTTAGGAAGCTTTAGCAACTATAGAAATTGGTAAAGCCTAGGAATACTTAAACATCCCAGTAGCTCTCTGGCTCTGGCCACTCTTAGATTGTTTACACTTATACTAGGTCTATAACTACACCTATAGGCGTTATAATATAACCCAGGAACTTAACCTGCTTGGTATTAAAGACATACTTTAATGCCTTGGCGTAGAGGCCCCAATTATCTAAGCGTTCCAGCACTTCGTGGATATATTACTTATGTTAATCCTTATCTTCTAAATAGATTAGAATGTTATCTAGATAGATAACATATATACGGTCAACTAGTCCCCCTAAGGCTCTATAAATATATAATTAAAATGTTATAGGCGCATTGGCTAGCCTAAAAGGCATTACTATATACTTAAAGTAGCCGTATTAGGTTTTAAAAGCGGTCTTCCACTTATCCCCTTCTTTAATATAGAGCCTATAATAGGCGTCTTATAGGTCTAGCTTCGTAAAGATCTTCGCCCTAGATAGTTAATCCAGCATTTTACTAACTAGTGGTAGTGGGTAACGGTTCTTAATTGTAATCTTATTAAGACCGCGATAGTCTATATATAGCCTTATAGTCTTATTTAGTTTTGGAATAAAGAGGATTAGCGCGCCTGCTAATAACTTACTAGGCCATATCTATCCCTTTTCTAGTAAGCCGTTAAGGTACTCCTATAGGATCTTAAGCTCTTTATAAGAGAGGTTATAGATAAAAAGGTTTAGTAGTTATTTACCTTTTTCCAGATTAATTATATAATTATATTCTAAGTTCCGCTGAAGGACTTTTGCTTACCTACCTAAAAATACCCTTAGTAAGTCCCTTAGGCCTACTGGGATATTCGACAAATTAGGGTCGCGTTCGTCCTCCGCGTTATTATTAGGTAGGTCCTAGAGGTCCCTTAAGACGCTTACGGGCAGCGTCGCGCGCTATAGTAGCTATTTATACATAGTTGCCACTATATATTAGACAGTTTTATACGGTAGCCAGTAGAGGGTAGGGAACTCTTTAACACAGCGTTTAAGGTATTATAGCATACTCTCTGCGTATTACTTAAGCCAGAGTAACCTATAGCGGTAGAAGTATCTTATAGGATCTTTAAGATTGCCACTTCCCTATAGTGTCTCCGTAACCTATCCGGCAGTTCCCCATAGGGTATCTATTACGGAAGGGTTATTACCTATACTAGGCTCTATACCTATCTTGCTATAGAATAGGGGTTAGATCTGATACTCCTTTAGGTATAGGGCGTATACTATTTCTCCTAGAGCTACATCTTCTAGGATGTCTTTTAAGCTTATTAGTAAAATACGCCCTTCCAATTCTTTATTATTCCACTATTTAAAGGCTCCTATTTTAAAGTATATCTTAGAATCTGCTTCCGCAAGCCAAGGATATCCAAGAATAAGGTTATAGCCTATAAAGTTAGCCGCCTAGAAGGGTTGCGGGCTAACCACCTTAGTGCGGTTATGCATATTGGCCACTAACACTATAAGCTTATAGGCACTGTATAGTTTAATTTAATGCTTATTTAGGAACCCTATAATAGGTTTCCGCCACTTTAATAACGGGATAAGCTTATGCTCTTTTACCAAATTATATTATATAAGATTGATTTCAGTACCGCTGTTATACAGTGCTTAGAACTAACGTACCTTGCCTATAAGGAGTACTATTTCTAGCTTAACAGCAATATAGAGAGTCTCTTCTTCCGTATCTTGCCCTAGTTACAGCTAGGAGAGGTCCATAACTAGGGCTTTTCTTTTTTTAGATTATTAGTGCGGTTATTACCCTACTTATTTTTCTAATTGGGTTTACCTCCGGAGAAGTTTTCTCTTAACTTTTTAGAGTATTCCCGTGAGGGTGCTAGACGGGTGTTGGGTTGGCCCTAGGAGTCTTTCCCATTGCTTAAGGTCCCTAACTTTAACCCTTCTGGATTTCTTTTTAAGAATGGCTTCTTTAAAGTTTGGGTCTGCCCTACGTTACTGCCAAAGTGCCTACGTTTCCGGTTACCCCCTAGCTTCTTGCCGGAAGAGGTTTAGTTCCTTACCGCATCCTCAGCGTTTAGAACCGCTCGTTTAAAATCCGCATATATGGTGATCCGCGATAGGGCTCCTATACGCTTTATTTTGTCACGAATTGCTGGCTTAATTCTAGCCTAGATAAATCTAATTTTCTCCTTCTTATAGATACTACCGTCCTCGTTTTTAAAGGGCTTTAGATCCATTAGTTAAGCACGAGTTTTTATAAAGTTTATAAACTGGTGGAAATTGTGGCGGTTAAGCTGTATCCCATTCCAGAATAGTTCTACGTGATCGTATTATATAACATACGGATCTTAAGTCCACTTCTTTAGGAAGGTTTACAGCTGCGGCCATATAGTAATTTACTCTTTATTAAGCTAATTTAGTGCAATCTGGTTTAGGGATCAATCTTTAATCTTGCTAATAATCTAATAGGTACGCTCTTTAGTATTATCTTATATTATTAGTATCTTAAAAAAGTTATCTATTTTATAAACCCAATTATCCAACTATTGGGCGTTGGGTCTCTAGTAGAGTTCTAGACTACTAGAGGCCTTAGCCTATTAGTCCATATCCTTTTTCCATTTACTACATAGATACCTCCCTAAGTCTTCTATACCTTCTTAGGTAGGTACTAGGTATCCCCTAGGAGGCCCTTAGCCTTAGCCAGGTTATAAAAGATTTTATCTAGCTTAGATTAAGCTCTACTAGATCTAGACCTACCCCTAGAGGTTTCTAATATATTTATTAGTGGCTTCTTCCTATATAGCTTCCAAGAGCCTTACGGCAGCTTCCCAATATCCTCCTTAAAGAAAATTGGTGTGGGGCTCTTAACTTTCTAACCTTGGGCCTAGGGAAGCTCTAGCTATAGAGGTAGTATTAGTACTAGTAGCTAATACGGGTTTCTCTATAAGGCTTAAGTCTTAAGTTAGTGGTTAGGTTAAATTGCCTAAAGGGGTAAACCCGCTTAGCTTATGAGCAGTCTGTGCGCCGCTACTATACTAATTATAGGCCGGTGGTCTTCTAGGAGGGTTTTAGTTGGGTCCCTAATTAGGCGTATTAGTGTATTTCTTTAGCATTTCTGGTTTAGGGGAAGATTTTAGGGTTATATCTAACGCTTAATCTTCTAATTAGCCTAAGTGTGGCTAGAGGGGTTCTGGCTGCTTTCTAGCAGTATTATAACTGTTGTAGAGGGTGTCTATATTTTCCTTAGCGTTACTAGTAACTGTAGGTGTGCGAAAGTCTTTAAGCTCTTAGTGCATCTGGGTATTAGGGCTTATTCAGCCGTCTTGCCTAGAGGTTTATATTATTGCAATCTCTTGCTGTTAGAGGGACCTTCTTGCCTTAACGCGACGGCTATCCATAAGGTATTTGTAGAGTTTCCGTTTAGGTTATTATAAGATTTTAAGGGAGGATAGTAGATGTAAACAAAAGATGTAAATAAACAATCTGGTCCTTAAAGCCAGCTGCCCTTCTAGATGGAGTAGGAAGAATTTAAATATAAGGGGACTTTATAGATAGGGGGCTATAAGGACATAATTGTGGAATAGGATAGATTGGTAAGAGAGACGAATCCTTAAGGAGGTAAGGCCTCTGGGATTGTGGAGACTATATACTATAGGCATGTGCCTCCGGCATATAACTAGTGACTATCTAAGGGGCGTCTGGAGGTTGTCCTAAAGGCAACCCAAGGTGTCCGCAATAATATCCCTTACATCCTAATAGTCCTGGAGGTTCTAGAGGTCCTAGAGGTTCTAGAGGTCCTAATAGTCTAAGCAACCTCCTAATAGGTTCCTAATAGAAAGCCAAGTGTAAGTGTCTTTTAGAGCTCCTAATAGCCCTAATAGGAGCTATTAGGAACCCGTTAGTACTATTAGGAGGCATAAACATTTTTCTAATATACCCTATACCTAAAAAGTCTACCTAATTCCATCAACCTAAGAATTCTATTAAATTCTACTAATATAAGATTTCTATTAACGTCTACTAAGAACCCAGAAGTTATACTAGACTATATAAACTAACTCTAACTACTGCACCCTAAACTAAGTAGAAGCTTAAGCTTAATATATAAAAGTACTAAAAGAACTAGTATTCTACTATAAAAAGGATATTTAAAGAACCTAAACTTAAATCTAATACTAACTCTATACCTAATATTAAACTTAAAACTAAATAAGAAACTAAAGATAACCTAAACTTACTTAACACCTTAGATATCCATATAATTAGAGTTACCCTATTAACATAACTTGCTAGGAACCTAAATATATAATCTTCGCCATTATAATAGCCAATATTAAAAAGGCCCTAGCACTAAAAAAGTATACTAACCCTGCTATAAAAGTACTAGTATACTACTATAAGTATTTAGAAGTATTTTTATAAAAGAAAGCCGATAAATTAGTAAAGCACCAACTATATAACTATAGGATTATACTTAAAGAAGGAAAACAGCTAGGATTTAGACCTTTATACAGAATGTTTTAAAATAAACTCTAAGTACTATAGAAGTACTTAGACGAATACCTTAGTAAAGGATTTATTAGAGCAAGCTCTTTGCCCATAGCTATACCTATAATCTTTATTAAGAAACCTAGCGGCGGTTTGCGCTTTTATATAAACTACTAAGCTCTTAACGCTATTACTATTAAGAATTAGTACCTACTCCCATTAATTTAAGAAACATTAAACTAATTAAGTAAGGCTCGCTACTATATAAAACTTAACTTTATTTATATATTTAACCGCCTCTATATTATAAAGGGAGATAAATGGCTTATTATACTCCGCACTAGATACGGACTATTTAAATACTTATTAACGCCGTTCGGCCTTATAAATAATACTCTATAATCTTACCTAAACGTTTTCTATACTGCTTATATTAGTAATATCTTAGTATATAGTAATAACCTAGCTAAATATAAGAAGCATATTAACCTTATTCTAAAAGCCCTATATAAAGCTAGCCTATAATTAGATATAGATAAATATAAGTTTTATAAAACGGAAGTTCTATACCTTAGACTTATTATTTTTATAAATAGTATATAAATAGACCTAAAGAAGATTAAAGTAATTATAAACTATAAGAACCTAAAAATATTAAGGACGTAAGAGCTTTTATAGGATTTGCTAACTTCTACTAACGGTTTATTAATAACTTCTCCGCCCTAGTTTTACTTCTTATAGCTTTAACCTAAAAGGATAAAGCCTTTATCTTTAATAAGGAATATAATAATAATAATAATAATTCATTGCCTAACGTCCGATTCGGATCCCTATTGGGCCCACGCAGACTACCTCTTATTTATATATGGGGAGAAAACTCTATTTAAGAAAACCCCGTAATCCATCTCCCTGCCTTTTAGGACTTGCCTACTTAGCGCCTACTTAGCGCCTGCGAGTCGCCTATAGTGCTCTACTACCTTACTTTTTAACCTCTTTGGGAACTACTACTGCCGTAATAAGCCTACGGACGCGCTAGTATCGCACACTTAACTCTACTACTGTAGAGTTATTAGGGGGCGCCTAACACTTGCCCCTTTGCCTTCTATTACTATTTCCTTTACAACCCAGAACTGGTCTAGTATATTTTGGCTAATAAGCGACTAGGTAACCACCTTAAGACCTTTTTATGTTAAGAGCAGTGTATTATAGTTCTCTATGCCAGCTGCTAAGAGTATTACTTCTTAGTTAGTGTGTAAGGGGCATAGTAGTATTATATATTTTAGTGTTTATCTTAGCTAGCTATATTTATATTTTGGGCTACCTACTAAGATACCTACCTAGTAAAGCCAATCTTTTAGTCCTATTATTCCTGTTCTTAAAAGTATAGCTATTATATTTTCTACCTTTGTTAGGCCTTCTTAGAGCCCTTAGGTATTTACTCCCTATAGTATTAACCATGCTATGGCTTAGGTTCCTCTTACCTAAGACAGCCTTTATACCTTTAACTCCTATATACCTCTCTAGCGTTAGTCTAACTAGTATTATATTACAGTAAATGGGTTTCCAGTACTCTTTTATACTCTACTTTAGCTCCTTTCTCTTTCTTACTATTATCTTTACTAGTCTCTTACACGTCTCCCTTCCTCCTCTATATGGGCCTAGGCCCTAATATAGTACTATTCTTCTTCTGCTTTTTCTACCTGTTTTTCTAATATATCTTCCCTACTTTAAGGTTATTAGTTTACTCTTCTATAGGGCACCTAAGGGTCCCTCTATAGTTTATTTAGGCGTGTCTTAATATATTTTATAACCTTAAAGTTATGCTCCTTTTATACCCTTTATATTATAGCGGCTTTAATATATAATTATAGGGGGGGATATTAGCTTTCTTCTTAAGCAGTGCTATAGCTATTTACTTATACCCGCCTATTATACTCTAGAAGTAAACTATTTGGACCTTTTAGAGTAGTTTAAGGAATGATTTAGGGGGGCCTTTTTTAGTTTCTCCTATAGCCCAAATACTGGATCTATATATTATGGTTGGCTAGATAACCGCTATATATAATAGGTATAACCTCTAAAAGCATGGACCCTATATAGAATTAACGATCCTAGATATTATAATATACTAAGCTTGGCCCTTATAGGCCGCTTATAGCGCATATACGCTTTACTAGAGCTTACTATCTACCCATGCTCCTAATACCCTTAGGCCTTAAACTGGTTGCCCCCTAAAGCCTTAGATATAAATTATATACTAGAGATCTATAGATTGGTTACGTTTTCTTATAAAGTGGATTAGCTAGTATTTCTCTAGTAAGAATTGGACTCTATATTATTTTGCCTATTCTATATAGGTATTATAGGCTTTCTCTAGTATTCTACAGTTTTCTGCGGCTGTTAGCCCATATATAATTAGGTTTATATTATTAATAAAGCCTATCCCCTAGGTCGCCCCTTTCTTAAAGGAATTAAGTAGGTTGCTTATAAAGAAAAGGAAGAGTATAGGCGAGAGGGGTAATCCTTGTAGTATTCCTGTTGTAACTATAATAGGGGGGCTCTAGTATCTGCTAAAAACTAGTAATATTTCTTTCTGGCCTATAAACCCTTAAATAAATTATATAATCCATTTTGGAAAGCCCTTTGCCCTAAGAATATATAGAAGGCGCTTATGGGGTATGTTATTGTAGGCACTACTAATATCTAGGCTAAGTATTGATACTACAAAGTCCCTTTGCATCGCCCATGCAGACTTAATAGTGGCAGCAAGTGACGTAAGTCTAATAGTGTTGAGCGGTTCTTTCTTGTCCCTATTTAACTTTATGGTAGTAGGGCGTGTTCCTTAGCCGTGTCTGCTATATAGTCCGCTATTACCCTTTCTAAGACCTTACTAAGGGTGTTTTCTAGGGCAATAGGGCGGCAGCTTCCTGGGATAATAAGGAATATAAAAAGGCCTTTACCTACCTAAAAGTTATATTTACTACCGCCTCTATACTCTAATACTTTAACCTAAACTAAAAAAGTATTATAGAAGCTAACTTATTTAACTATGTTATTGGAGGCATTCTATCTCAGTATAATAAAAAAGGAGTACTATATCCCGTAGTATACTTTTTAAAATAACTAAGTTTAGCTAAATATAACTATAAGATCTATAATAAGGAGTTATTAACTATTATTAGATATTTTAAATAATAGCGACCTAAACTAGAAGGCGATAGATTTATAATTAAGGTCCTTAGTAACTATAAGAATCTATAGTACTTTATAACTATAAAATAGCTAAGTTATTATTAAGCCCGCTAGTTAGAATATCTATCTTATTTCTAATTTTTAATTATATACCGCCTAGGCGTTTAATATAACAAAGCCTTGTAAGAAATACTACGGTGGACTTATTGATAGGCTAGGTGTGTAGGTAAACAGGAAGTTAATAATATAATAGTAACAAATAATAACTGGTAGAGTAGTTGCCTAATAAATTAACTCTAATTATATTCTAAGATTTACTATAAGGAAGAGAACTATCTAGTAGGGACTATAGTCCTTTAAATACACATTCATACTCTTAAGAAATCCTCCTTATATATAAAGTACGTGTTATATATACTATACATAGACGTTCCCTTTGTATACTGCGTACACCGCGTATAACATTATATAACTTGCTTACCATTTCTTATTACATAGTTCCACCGGTTCCATACTAGACTATGCCTATATTAACTAACTAGCTTCCTCTAACTCTTCTTTAAGTAGTTATAATATTGTACTTAAAGCGTCCGTAACACCATCTCCCTTCTCTTTATCTTTATCCTTAAAGATTCCTAATATCTTTAAGTCGTCTACTAGAGGTGTGATATTTGTCTAATTAACTTAGTGTTACGGACAGCTTAAGTACAATGTTACGACTACTTGGAAAGGAGTTAGAGGAAGCTAGTTGGTTAATATAGGCACGGTCCAGGATGGATCCGGTAGAACCATGTGACGAGGAATAGTAGCCGAGGTCACGTAATATAATCTGTATAATCTATATAATCTATGTGATCTATAACGGAGTAGACAGAGCACATATACCTCACGGAGCGAAGGGATTTCTTAGGCGTATGGTTGTGTATTTAAAGGACCACAGTCCCTACCTAGATAGTTCTCTCTTTGTAGTAAATCTTAGAATATAATTAGAGTTAATCTGTTAGGCAACTACTCTACTAGTTATTATTACATTATTGACCTGTTTATATCTATATACCCGGCCTAATAACAGGACCTACCATAGTTCTTGCTATAAGGTTCCGTTACATATTTACTACCAAGGTTACGGTATTAAATAAAATCAAATAACATGCCACCTAAAGCACCAGTCACGATACCATTAACGGCAACAACTACCTTAGGATTAGGAGACACCAGTATAGTAGATATGGACTCATAAGTGGTCACAAGAGGTTAGTTATAAGAAATAGTTAATCGCTTATTAAATAATAATAGGATACTTAAGGAACGCATTAATGGAATTGGCGTAGTAAAGGTTAAGTTACTGTTAATTAAACAATTCTTAGGAGAAAGGTTAAAACTTAAAGGATTCCTTACGCAAATATACTTTAAGGTCATGCAGGAAGGAGTAAAGTTGGCAACACCTATAGATCAAGTGGCGTACGCAGGATTGTTCTTAACAGAAAGAGCACTGGAATAGTTTAAACCTTACCTTACAGAAATACAAGTTAGCAGTATAATAACTACTAACCAAGACGTACGGTTTATGTTTACTAGTTAAAACAGGTTCGCGGAAAGACTAATATAGATATTTAAAGACCTAGAAGCATCAACTACAGCAAAACAAAAGTTTTAAAACTTAGTACAATGTTCTTTAGTAATAGAGTACACGATATAGTTTCAGACACTTATAACACAGGTTAAGTAGAATAATAAGGCGTTTATAGCATAGTATAAACAGGGACTTAAGGCTAAAGTCTAGGACGTAATTATCCTAATAGAAGATGCGGAAAGTCTATAAAACTTAATAGATTAGTTAATAAAGATTAACAACAGGATCTATTAAAGGGAATAAGCTAAGAAAGGGCAAGATAGAGTTCCACAGTTATATAAGGCGTAGAGTATATATCGGCAAACATAGAGCTAAAAATTATAGAATGGCGTAGAGCTAATAGACCTAAGCGGTACTAAAGAATCTAAAAGATAGATAAAGAAACCATAAAAACCTAGAGGTTAAGGATTAAGTAATTATAAGACTAGGGAGCAGAGGCCAAACCAGGGATCTTAATAGCAGAAGATGTTTAGGCGGACTCCATAATAAGAAAGATAGTTTAAAGATAGAGCTTATATAAATTATGGAAAATAAGGTCATTTCGCCAAAGACTGTAGAGGTAGTTAGAGTAACTATATAGTAGTAGATTCTTTAATTAACGTCTAATACGGATCCTATCTAGGCCCACGCAGACTACTCCGTACACAAGGGAAAAGTAATATTAACGGGAAAAAACCCTTGCTATTGGGGGGGGAGGAAAAACCCTATGAGCCACCTCAGTAGGATGAAAAACCCCGATTTGCCATGCCTGCACGTAGCAGCGGCCCTGCGGGCCTACAGCTACGTCCTCCTCCTTGGATGTTTTGAACACCTTGGGAACCACTGCTTCCTTCTCTAGCTTATCCAAAGCTAGGGTTCACTACGTCCTAGCTAGGCCTTGCCGATTAATTGCTGTATATAGTTGTGTCCCGTATCTTGACCACCCCCTGTATGCTATCTCTTATTGACCATTGCTATATACGCCTTGCCTCCCCCCCCCTAAGGCCTATCAAAGGCGTAAGGGGGATTTATCCGTTCTACCATCCTAATACTGAAAGACGAAAGCGGGATGTGTGTGTGTGTATATCTGGGTATCTTTTGTGCCTAGGCCCTAGTCACTAGGCCCTCTCTAAGGGCACCACTCCGTTGAGAGGAGACAAGGAAAACCGTACGGGGTTATCCAGCTGCCTTTCAGTAGTATTACGGTAGTACGGCGAGTGACCGCATGCTCCGCGGGCGATCGCCCTAGGGGTTAGGAGGGGCCGTATATTTGCTCGTTCGTTCGTTCGTTCGCGCTTGTCTATTTATCAATATAAGGTCGTCGATGCTTTCTATCAGGGTTTTTGGGGATGTTATCAAAAACTGCTCATCCATGTTGGATCGTATAGGTGCCCTAGATAGAACAGTGTAGTAGTCATCGTATTGTAGAGGGCCAACAGTACAGTCCTTTGCGAAATATCGTGGACTCGGGCCGGAGTAAGCCCGCGCACCACCCACCACCAAACTTTGTATGGAAATCGATGGAATTAATTATTCTTACCTACCCACGCCTTTAAACCTCGCTGTCGCTACCCAAAATCGTGCTCTAGTCTAACCGGATTAGACAATTTGTATAGAGTAGTTGTTGTTTACCTATGGATTCGGCTGTACGCGTATTAGCTCGTGCCAATAAGCGCCAGAGACGTAAACGTACATTATCCAACACCTCACCGCCGCCGCGGGCCTCCAAGAGAGCTCTAAAAAAGACGCAGCGTCG
>Ga0307507_10002254_pt1 | contig 41142 bp, 19 predicted proteins | sample 7_EM_MG_FD_207223 | JGI IMG/M metagenome (GOLD analysis project Ga0307507, IMG submission 207223) | Populus trichocarpa ectomycorrhiza microbial communities from riparian zone in the Pacific Northwest, United States - 7_EM | ecosystem: Host-associated > Plants > Roots > Unclassified | place... | reverse complement strand
ATAGGACCTATTTAGTTAACTATTAAAGGGAGACTAGTTAGAATGTCTTTTAATATCCTACTATTAGGACAGGATAAGGCGATACTAGGAATGCCTTAGTTATAGGAGTACAATCTAAAGATTAATTGGGTTATAGGTTAGGTCGATATTAAGGATACTTAATAGCGCAAAGTGCGATAGTAAACCAAGTTGGTATAGTACCAAGTCGGAGCAATATATAAAGAGATTAAGCGAGGCTTAAGTTATATACCAAAGAGATACCACAAGTATGGTAAAAAGTTATAGTTACTAGAAAGTGAAAAGCTGTTAGAGTATACAGTATAGGACCATAAAATAGAATTAGAAGAGGGAATAAGTCCAAAGTTCTTTCCAATCTATAAGCTTACTAAAATAGAGTTAGTAGCGCTTAAGGAGTTTATCCAGAAGAACTTACGCAAGGGATATATTAGACTATTATAGTTATTAGCAGGATATCTAGTACTATTTATCCCAAAGAAAAACGGAAAACTTAGGATGTATATAGACTATAGACAGTTAAACAGTATTACTAGGAAGGATAGGTATCCTTTACCCTTAATTAGCAAAATCCAAGATAGGATAGGCAACGCAAAGATCTTTACGAAGATAGATCTGAGATGGGTGTACCATCAGATTAGGATTAAGGAAGGTAATAAATAGAAGGTAGCCTTTAGGTTAAAGGAAGGACTATATAAACCATTAGTTATGCAGTTTAGGCTTATAAACGCACTAGTAACGTTCTAGAAGCGAATTAATAGTATATTAGGAGAACACCTAGATGAATTTGTTATAGTATACCTTAACGACATTATCATCTACTTAGAGAATGAGGAAGAATATGGAGAACATATTAAATAGGTCTTAAAGAGACTACAAAAAGAATAGATGCTAGTAGTAATTAAGAAATACGAGTTTTTTACCAGGAAGACCGATTTTGTTAAATTTATTATTAAACTAGGCTAACTCAGTATAGATCCAAAAAAGATCGAGGCTATAGTAAATTGGCAGAAACCAGAGAATGTTACGCAGTTAAGATCGTTCCTAGGGTTTTACAATTATTGTAGAAGGTTTATAGCGCAATGGTTAAAGAATATTAAGCCACTTACGAGGTTAATAAGGAAACAAGAACTATGGGCATAGGGGAAGAAGTAATAAGAACTATTTAAGAAAGTCAAAAGGTTATTTACCTAGGAGCCAGTTCTTAAGATCTATCAACCAGGTCTAGAAACGGTTATAGAAATAGATATATTAGACTTTGCACTAGGGGCGTACTTTATATAGAAATATTAGGACGGATGGCACCTAGTAGCGTACTATAGTCGAAAGATGATACTACTAGAGTTAAACTATAATATCTACAATAAGGAGTTATTAGGTATAGTTACAGCACTTAAAAAATAGAGAGCATTCTTACAAGGTATAGAGAAACTATTTATGGTTAAGACGGACTATAAGAACCTTATAGGATTCCTAACAATGAAGGAACTTAACCAAAGACAGGTTAGATAGGCGGAAATGCTTATAGAATACTATTTCGAAATTTAGTATACCAAGGATATAGATAATACACGAGCAGACGCTCTAAGCAGAAGGGCTAAACTATAAAGTGATAAAAAGCTATTAGGAGCTTTATTGCGAAAGAATTAAGACGGATTAATTAGGTATAATTATCCAAAGATTATAGCAACTAAAGAAAGTTAGATCTATAAGTTACTAGAGAGTAATTAGACACAGAAAATCTAAAAAGTATAGGCAGAGGATCCAGACTTAGAGTAATATAAAAATAGAGAAGCAACGTATGTGCCTAAGTCTATTACAGAAGAATTTATTAAGGAATTCTACAAGGGAATAATACAAAGACACAACGGAGCTACAGGCTTAGTGTTAAGACTTTAGAAAAAGTACATTATTTAAGAAATCTGGGGACTAGTAAGATAAGTTATAAAGAAATATCTAGATTGCTAAAGGAATAAACTAATAAGGTATAAGCTGTACGGAGGGCTACAACCTATTAAAGTACTAGGAAGACTATGGGAAGTTATATTATAGGACTTTATTATTAAATTACTAAAGTTAAGAGATCCTATTATAGGATAAGATTATAACGCAATTTTAGTAATAGTGGATAAGCTAACAAAGTGGGGATACTTTATAGCATGCACTAAAGAGATATTAGCAGAAGAGGTCGCTAGAATCTATATAAAAGAAGTGTTTATAAGACATAGAGCACTAGATAAGATTATATCAGACAGAGATCCAAGATTTATAATAATATTTTAGGAAGTATTTCTGGCAGAATAAGGAGTTCGCGCAGTAATATCTACAGCGTATTATCCGCAGATGGACGGATAAACGGAAAGACTAAACTAGACACTAGAACAGTATCTAAGGCACTATATTAATTACGCACAGAATAATTAGGTATTGTTATTACCAGTTACATAGTTTACATATAATGCAACACCATAAGAAGGAATAGGGATATTACTATTTAAGGCGAATTATGGGTATAAGCTAAGAATATCATTATCGCCATATTAAGCAAAAAAGACGAGTAGCATAGCTAAGTAAAGAATAGAGATATTAATAAATCTTTATGTAGACCTTATAGAAACAGCTAAACTAGTATAAAAACAAATAAAAAGGTATTATAATGCTAAGAGATCTAAGGGACCAGATCTTAAGGAGGGAGATAAAGTATAGCTACTATACAAAAATTTCAAGAGTCGACGACTAAGTAAGAAGTTAGACTATATTAGACTAGGACCTTTTAAAATCAAGTAAAGGATTTTATTGGTTATATACAAGTTAAACCTACTAGCCAAAATAAAGATCTACCCTATACAACATATTGCAATGCTAGAGCCAGTATACGGGAATATTAAGCCACCAGTCTATAAGGCAGACATATATAGAGGACAAGAGGAAGACAAATAGCAAGTTTTAAAGATTATTAGTCACAAGGACATAGATAACAAAACGTGGTATAAGGTAAAGTGGATAGGCTATAATAAGACTACCTAGGAACCACTAAGCAACCTAGAGAATGCTATAGGAAAGGTACAGGAGTATTAAAAGAAAGCAGGTTAGGGAGCATTAAAAAAGGATTGCCAAAGAATAAGTCACCTAAGGGGGACCTAAGAGGAGTAATTACCGAGCTACTCAGAGTTGTTTCCCTTATAGGAGGAGAGCCAGTCCTTTTGTTACCTAACTTATTAAGACCCTATTAAACCAGTTTCTACTCCTTAGAACGGACCTTCTTACGCACTTTCTTAAGACGAAGAAGATGGGCAGAGGCCAATAGACGGGCTTTAAGGGCATGCTGTTAAGCAGCTATAGCCTCCTGCTCTGCTTCCTATGAACAATAGAGTTTATCTAAGGCGCTTAAGAGCTCACTATTAAGCTTTGCAGCGGTAGATTAAATATAAGACCCTATAACAAGTTACTTAGGGAACTTAAAGACTGTTAAAAGTCATAGGACACGTACACTTAGCGTTAAAAACAGAGCGAATATCGCAGGACAATTAAACGTTTGCTTTAGTACACTCTAAGCAAGACAAGAGTTATTAAGACAAGGGACTTGCTATTATAACATACACCAACCCCGCTTTCGCACAATAAGAATATAGAGACGATATTATCTCACTAAGTGACAGTATAGCAGCCACAGTATAAGCACAACGTTACGCTTATAAAGAAGAAGAAGCTTTAGGTATAATAAGCGAAAATATTAACTAGACTAACCAAACGGACATTACACCTCTAGTGGACAACTTGGAGATGTTAGGAATCTTCAAGGACAAAGATAAAGAGGAGGGAGATGGTATTACGGACGCTTTAAGTATAATGTTATAACTACTTAGGGAAGAGTTGCAAGAAGCTAGTTAGTTAATATAGGCACAGTCTAGGATAGATCTAGTGGAACCATATAACAAGGAATGGTAAGCGAGTCATATAACGTTATACACAGTATACGAAGTATATGCAGTGTACGTCTATATATAATACGTATAACACGTACCTTATATATAAGAGAGGATTTCTTAGGCGTATAGTTGTGTATTTAAAGGACCTCAGTCCCTACCGTAGATAGTTCTCTCCTTGTAGTGAATCTTAGAATACAATTAGAGTTAATCTGTTAGGCAACCACTCTACCAGTTATTATTACGTTGTTAATTTATTCTTACCTATATACCTAGCCTAATAATAGAACCTACCGTAGTTCCTGCTATAAGGTTCCATTATAGTATATTATTAGTAAGCGCCTTACAAGCTTATAGGTCTTGGATAATATTATAATCTTAAACAGCACGCATCTTAGCTTATATAAGCTTTAGATAGTAGTTCTATAAAAGGCGGTAATATTTATTAGGTTCTTGTGCTACTATTATATAATCTATCCTTTTATAACGTTTTATTAGCCCTAAGCCTAATTCTTCTCAGTATAAGACTGGTGATATTGCCTATATCTACAATATCGCGATTATTCATTCATATCGCGATATTCTGATTGGCTTATGAATTGAATGCGATATTGGGCCTATTTATTCATTTATTTATCATTGCCAACCCTGGTCCCAAGTCCTATAGCGGGTAATCTTTAATGCCACATAAAACTGTCCTTCGCCTTAGACTGGTAGAACTGTTTTCACGTATAGTACCAGTAGCATTCTACTATTTTACCTCTTTAGCAATCGGCTCTTTAATATAGGAAAAGAATAAAACTAGCAGGGGCTTACTTTTGTAAACCTAAAATTCTTACTATAGTTGACAGAACATTTATATAGCGCCTCTATATTAGAGCCTAAGAAAAAAAAATCTTATAGTTTTTATAGGCCTAGAGTGCTTATTAATATTAAATGACTATTATATAACTCCTTACTAGTAGTACCAAAGTAGTCTCTTAAAATGGGTTTAAGTAGACCGTAATACCTTAGTTCCTTAGTCTATTAAGAGGCGCCTGCAAAACGGTCCAATATACTCCTCCCACTTCTTAGTAAATATAGTAAGGATTGGTAATATCTTATAATCATATACCCGTAGACATTTAAAATAGACATTGAGCATAGCCTTTAGAGTGGATGTATATAGTGTCCATTTAGCGGGCAACGTAGGGAGCTCTAACACTGAAAATAAGCTCTTCCCCTATCTGGCATCTATTTTACTCTATGAAGTGCTGTTACCACCGCGAAAAACGGCCCTGAGCTGTAGATGGACGTTATGGAAGCCGTGATAATAAAAGTGTGGTTTAGAACTAAGATATAACGGATTTAAGAGTATAACAAGACCTAAAATGAATGATTCATATTAGGTAACAATTCCATTCCGTGCCGTGTCGTGAGATATTGAAGTTCCAATAATATATACATAGAGAGAGACTACGCTCAATTGTCTACAGAGTAGTCGGAATTACGATTTCGCATAGTAAGGAGAGAGGAAAAGCATCCACAGCAACCGAAGAACTGCAGACAAATTTGACGCAAAAGCAGAGAAGCCTCAATAGAGCCGAGTTAGGAAGCCTTTCGCGCAAGAAGAAAGGAATAACTGCAACTTAAGCTCTCACTCAGCCTTTGTTTCCAGTTCTCTCTCCTCCAAACCAGTCAGATCCCACAGCTCGACCACTGTACCCTCTTCACCATTATGTAAAAGCGCGGCTGCCAACAGATTCCCTCCCTTCACAACGTGATACACATTCCCAACGTTACCCCGCTCGCGAAGATCAAACCGGGGCTGCCAAGCTTCGCGATCCCAGACGTGCAGGTACCCATCATTCCCCCCAGAGATCATAAATTTCGCTGTAAAGACTAAACCACGTACAGCTTGTCCATTGTGGGCATCCAATGTGCGGATAAGACTTCCAGATGCCCAGTCCCAGGATCGAATGGTGCCATCAACGGCAGCTGAGATTAATACATTGTCCGGCGCATTGGAGAATTGAATGGGGAGTTTGGTGTGGCCGTGACAAGCAGCAACAGATGTACTGGTCCCAGAAAGTTAATGAGAGCAGAGTCGCACGGATAGTGAAGACTTACCCATTATCTAAATCCCAAATCTTCACATCGCCTTGTATAGTTCCTGCAGCAAGTAATGTCCGACTCTCGTTCATCTCAACGGCCAGCAGTCCACCATCATGCCCTTCAAATACATGGACGCATGAATCGGTCGTCAAATCCCAAACTCGCACCGTCCCGTCGTCACTTGCAGATACAAGGGTGTTGTCGAAGGTTTTGAGCATCTGGATGCGTTCACGGTGTCCGATGAGGGTAGAGCGACGTTGGTTCGAAACTGCATCCCAGACGATGATGCTCGCGTCTTTTGATCCTGAAATGATGATTTGCTGATTCGGTGGCAACAGTACGACCAGTGGTCTTAGTAATGAATGCATGCATATTCATGCCAAATATTCATTTAATTCATAAGCGCGCCAAAAATATTCATGATTTGAATGCATATAATAAATATAGCTTAGGTAAGCTCTATCGCCAGTCTTGGCATAGTGTTATAATTAATTGTTGCCATTGCCGTCGCCGACGCCTTCCTGCACCCCTCCCTGATCCTTAGCTATAATATTTATACCTAATATAAGCTCCTTTCTCCATCCTGCCACAAGCCCTGTTCTTATCCATAACTTTAAGCACTCCGTTTTCTTAATATTCCCTAGTCTAAGCCTTATTTGTTGCTAGAATATTATCCACCAAGCTCCTAAGAAAATATGTTCTGGTTTAGCCGATATAGGGGGTATAGAAAGAATATTAATTGCTATATAGTAGAGGCATAGATAGCTAGCGCAATTACTTGGAGTAAGCCACCAATTAAGAGCAGTTATGCCTAGAGGAAGGCTTATAGGGGAGGCATTAATAAAGTGATTAAATTTATTGTTAATTGTGTTAAGGACTAATTGTTTCTTATTCCAAATATTATACGCGTTGGGTTCTTAAATGTGTTTAGAAGCTTTCTATATAGCTACCTTACCCTTATATATATCCTTGTATTAAGTTACCCAGAGCTTTTAAGCTGTATTAATTACTGGCTTCCTCTAGAAGGCCTTCTAATTGCGAGTAATATAGTTCTTCTGCTAGTGAGGTGCCAGTAGTAGAGCTGCGCTATAGGCGGTAACTTTGTCTGTCTTTAGGTAGTATTTATTAAAGGCGTGCCAACTAGTATGTATACAGTTGCAGAGCTTTAGATTCGTGGCGTACTTTTTAAAAGACGTCTTAAAATGTTTTACTATAAAGTCCATTATATATAAGACCTTATTAAGCGTTACATAATTACCTTCCGTCTCCTTTATAACGCGCTTAAAGGGCTATAGGAAGTCTCTAATACTTTCTAAAGCCTTCTAGTTAGTAGCGTTAAGAATATCTTCCTTATTAAACTCGTTAATATACTCTTCCTAATATTTACTAATTGCCGCCCTTAATTCTAGAGCCACTAGTATTATTTTATACTATAAGTTCTAACGCGTCTTATTATCTATAGGGACTGCTTATAGGGCAATAGCAATAAAGTGGTTATAGTGGGCGTTAGAGCTTTAAATATGTATAATAACATTATACACCTTTCCTGGAGGGCCAATTATTTGATAAGCATACTTACTGGCTTTCCCTTTCTTAAATCTTTAAGCTAGAAGTTCCTTAATTTAATCCTTATTAAGATCTAAATCTTATTTAAGCTTTACGCGAGCCTCTTAGAAGGCAATATTAACGGCTTCCTTATTCTTAGAGAAGAAGAAGGCCTATGTGGCAATATTAAGTATATGGCCATAGCAGCAAATGCGGTATTGCTTAGTGTTAAATTAAGCTTCTATTTCTACATCTTTAAGCCGTGCAGAGAGTTGTTTAAGAAGCTTATTATTGCTTCTGTGATTATTGCCGATACAATACCCAATCTTATTAAGTATTTGGTAGTCTTGGAGGACTTACTAGAGAACCTCTATCTACTTATTGCCTCCGTGCCTGCTAGGTAGAAAAGGGAGAGTAAGTAAGGCTTTGCGTAGTACGCCAGTACTATTAACAAAGTGGGCGTAGATTGCGATAAAAGTCTTCTAATTTAGTGAGCTCCATACATCAAGCAAGAGGTGTATAGGGGTAAGAGAGGTATAGAGCTTTTATTTTAGGATAGCTTTATCTAGTAGGAACAACTCCTTAATTAGCTTTAGTATAGTTGCGCTAGAGTTAACCAGAACTTTATTATAGGTGTAGTTTACTACTAGAAGAAGCGCTTAAAGCTCTAGCCAAGTTACTGCCTTATATGGTAGATTTCAAACGATAATTAACTGTGCTAAAGCCTCCTGAATAACTGGTTAATTAATAGACTCCCTTAGTATATATTCCTTTTCCTTCCTAACCTTTTGAACTTGGGCTTTACCCTACTTTTGATATAGGCCCTCAAGTCTCTGCTTTATAACTTTCTTAATTACTAAGTCCTCCTCCTTAATGGTAATACCATGCTTCTTATGTAGATGTGTGTAAATATTGGTAGTAATTACCTCTTGCTAGAATATACACTTAGTATAGTACTAGTATTACCTGCCGTTCTTATTCTTAACTGGCTCGCCTTTATAAGGCTCCTATATATAGGACTAAGTATTTGTTGCGCGAATCTTTTGTTTTTTTAAGCTAGGTGGGAAAAAACCGGAGGATTGGTTAGAGGATAATATGTTATAATCTTTGTTAGTATTGGGGTTATCAAATTGGTTGCTATTAAGCTTAGATAGTTTAGATTAAGTACTAGAACTACTGCTATAACTATATATAATGGACTCTGACTGTAATGGAGCCATAGTATTGCGATACTGGTGGTGTTAGGGGGGTAAGTAGAACTTAAAAAACAATAAAGGTATCTATGTAGGAAACCAAAATATTAAGTTCCTATGTATTTTTAGGAACGACTGGTGTAGTATTAATACTATATAATCTACCTTAATATTTATAAAATTAAAAATCTATATATATATTTATAAGCTTATGAATAACTCAATTTATAAGGGAAAAAAAAATTTAATGCATATCATTTATTATAAATGAATATATTTATAAAAATGAATGAATAAAAATATTCTTAAGACCACTGTACGACTTTCACCAGGGCAGTGTGACCTACCAGGTCAGCCTTCCTTGAGCTATGGCTTCCGTTAGCAAATTAACATTAATGTTTGGACCATATATCAAAACTTTTGCTATACCTTGTGTGCACATCCCAAAGTGTGACCGTTCCATTTTCGTTGGCCGTAGCTATCGTGTCGTCGCGGAAGTCCAAATCCCACCATCTATCTGCTTGAAAGAATTTCTGGTGTACAGATGGATCTGTATTGCGTTCTTGGGACAGATTTTGAAGATCTAGTGTTGTTACCCATCCAGTCACCGTGCCAGTGACCAGGTAGCGGTCAGTCAGGATAACCTTGCGGACAGTGTAGTCCGCTTCAACAGGGACTGGGATGCTGGCTTTTAGCGCCATGGCTAGTAGCTTTCTACTCGCAAAGTAGAAAGGCAGATGACTCGTTCGGCCCCAGTTCTAGAGAGTTCTTATATAAGGCAGCTGTGCCGTAGCCAAGAATCCCGGTCTATTTATAGCAGTCAAAACGCACCAATCATGATAGTTACCAAATAAGGTTGCTGTGCGAGATTAAAAGTTCTAGCGAAATCTTAAGCTGTATGATTGCAGCGAGGTCAACGAAAAAGCGTTTAGCTTGAGGAAATCGACTTATAATTAAAGGAGTGGCAAGCGAACCCGTGCAATGCATACCTAAACGAGTGACACTAGCAACCGGCCATAACAGTACAATGAACAGTAGCAACGAAATATGGTAGCATCCATGTTCATCCACCAAAGCATTTTCCATCAGCGAAACAGAAATCGCAACTCTGTTCTATGCAAACCAAATCATCACCATCAGGACAAGCATACAAATAGCAGTTTGGTGGATCCACTTCCGAAAGGCCCTACCCCCTGTGCAATATAATCATCTGGTCAGGCTCGCTTTTGACTTGGTTCCCGATGCCGTCTATACAATTTCCAGAAAATATAGTGGCAGCACCGCAACTGCTGACGTCAGAAAATTAACTTCTCACAAGTTTCAAGTTCTTACATGCCCCAAGGCTTAAGATAATTTCTTGCAATTTTCGTTTTCCGGTATTTGAATCCTAGTAAACCATATCCGGCAAGACAGGTGGCCATCGAAATGATCTAGTGGTATTCGAGGCTCGGCTGATCGTCGGTCAGCCAAAAAGCCACGTGTTCAGCCAGCCACCTAGCACATATTCGAATATGTCCACGGCTTGGCTGCAGGCTCGGCCGTGGACATTCGCGAATGTCGACGGGGGTTGTTAGTGTCACGTGCAGCTCAGCGACTCAGCGGGCGCTCAGCCGAGCCGTCAACACCAAGGAATTGACCAACTGTTTAAAAATGGTTTAGCGGATATACAAATTCTTGTATTCCTCGCTTTGAACCACAGAACTTCTATCTAGATGCTACATCTTCAACTGGGAACGCTCTAGCAGCTCTCTCGCACCGACCTCTCGCGATGCCTCAAACGTCAAATCATTACCAGAGAAGCACCACCCAGATCGTTGTCTACGTTGGTAGACCTCGTTTGTGCCCGATCAAGTGCTGACATATCATATAGCTCGATTAACCATTCCCCCTTCTCGCTACCACGCACATTCACGGCAACCAGGTTTCCCCTACTTGCGAACTGGAAAACCGCGCTGTTGCGCTCCCTAAGCTCAAAACTGAACTGATCGGTGTAACGGTCCCAGGCACACAGCAACCCGTTCATTGATCCAGTCACCATGTAATCCTGGGCCCAGGCAAATCCACGTAGGGCGTTGTTTGTTACCACTGCGTCTCCGGCGGAAAGGGTGCGTACGAGGGCACCGGTGGCCCATTCCCAGGTCCGAATCGAGCCATCCGCGGATGCTGAAACCAGAAGCCCAGGGCTTCCGGGGTGGGTCGAGAACTGCGTCGGAACTTTTGTGTGGCCGTGGCATGTGGCAAGGCAAGCTCTGCAGTGCACCAAAGCGTAAGTCATCCGGCTGCATTCTGCGACTGACCAATATCTTCGGAGCTAGTGAGATGTGTTTCTTACCCAGTTTTGGTGTTCCAGATCTTCATCTCTCCCGGATGCGCCCCCGTGGCGAGCAAAGAGCCGTCTGCGTTGAACCCGGCCCTTGATACACGTTCCCTATGGCCTTGCAAAACGTGCATGCACTGCCCCGTCTGCAGATCCCAAATGCGTGCAACCCCATCGTGCGTTGCTGATACCAGCATGCTGTCGTGGGCCCTGAGAGGCACAGTTTTAGAGTCCCCATTGCTCAGCGTGTACCGACGAGTACCTGAGGGAACATCCCACACAATCAAACCTCCATCGCGTGCACCCGAAATGATGGTGTTTGGTGTGGGGTACAAGACGCCCATTATTGCATCAGTGTGACCAGTGAAGGTAAGGCATTTCTTGCTGTCTCGCGTTTCAGCCTCTCGTTGCATCAAAGCCGGGGAAAAGTATCGAACTTACCCAGTTGTAAGGTTCCAAACCCTGATGCCCCAGTCCTCGTTCCCAACTGCCATCATATCCCCACAACAATCAAAGTACCATGCGGAACCCACTGGTAAACGTCTTCGATGCTCACAAATCTCAATTCCTTTATGCTGACAGCCAACATCGAGGATGTTGAATTCGCCGGATGCAGTCGTTTTAGGGGCAACGGACACTACGAGGTAATTTTCAGTTAGATAGAGCTTCTGCATACATGCGTCATTCAGAATCTGGAAGGTTGCCTGAGGAGCCATGGCGAGAGTGAAGAAGATTGCGAAACTGGATAGTCAAATCTGTAGCCGACGGTGATGAGCGAAGGCAGCAGCTCTTGAGGGTCGGCGGCTGTGCCGCAATGAGACCTTGGCAGCATGAGGGGTAACTTGGATATGCCCTTGGGCATGAGATTCCTGGCCCCCAGTTCGCTAACATCAAAGTGTGCAAAAATTCAGGCGACGTTGCTGGGGTTCTCTCACCTTGGCTCTGCAAAGGCAGCAGCCCTGGAACTTTCGCAGCTTTATGCGGTCCCACATCGGGACATTGGCGGAATGAGAGATGCTACCTGATGGCCCTCATGCACAACTACCAAGGCCCTCACTCACAAAGTTCCAATAAAGCAGGAGAGTGTAAAGGTGCATATCCAGGGTGGGATTTTCACATTCACGCGAGTTAGACAGTCACGTGACTTTCATTTGATCCTCCTATTCTAGTCTTCAAGGGAGCTTGTCGACTTGACTTCATAGGAGTCTGAGAGAAGATCTGTCTACATTTTCGCTACTACGAAGGGTGTTTCCGCTCCCGATCAGGAAATCGGACGAGATGCGGAATGGTCAAGAACAATATAATCCACTCGGCCCGCCACTATCTAATAACAATTTTTAACAATTTTCAAGTTGAGCAAACTTAACGAGCTTCATACCCAGCCCACGACCATATAAGAACACACTACGCGAAGGCAAGAAGTAGGAAGAAACTAGTTCCTCGTATTATAACCTTACCTAAAGTTCCATTCATTGCAAACACACTCAAACCGGCGGCTGCTAAGATAGCAAATCGAGAATTATTCTAAAGCACCGTAAAGATAAAGTGTCAGACCACTGAGCAGGCTGGTGGAAATGATACATACGATGCTCTATGAGGAAGAATCTAAGGGGCTCGATGAGTCCCAAGCTTGCCAGTCAATCAATTCAACTCAATTCAATTCGATTTCCTGCACAGAACATATTCTACACCGTGCAGAAAAGCACGTAGCAGATTGTAAGTCATGCTTTTATGCAGTGTAAGAGATGGATGGATCGAGATTGGATCGGGATCCATTAATCCACTAATCCACGCCTAATCCATTGGTGGCGTGGATATGGATCTAGATCCAAACTTTATCCATTCTTAGGGCACGTTCAATACCTTTTTGGATACTACTAGCCATATACCCCCTAAATGATACGCGTATACCCCCCAATTAATACACATATACCCCCTACCTCATTTAGTTTAGATGCTTCTTTATTAAGTTAAATGCATCCTTATTAAGTTAGAATATTATATATGTTTAACTTATTTGCACCTATATCACAAAAATTAAAGTGCGTACTATATAAGTTTTATAATTATAATATCATAATTTACAATTAAGTTGTAATTTTAGTTATAGTATAAGTAGTAGAGTCTAAATTTGGATCGTGCTTAAGTTAATTAATTAAATTATATAGTGCTTTATAAGGCATTACACAAACTAAATTTAGGTGCTGCCACCTCTGCTTCGCGCCCACGCCCGTGCCCGCGCCTACACCTGCGCCTAGTAGGACCTAAATTAACACCTCTACTTTATATCTAAGAGCCTACAATTATAGAGCATCGCGGTAGTCAGCTAATTAACTCTATAACTAGCTCTATAATTGCCAATTGCGTTAATAGATCTATTTATAGAGAGCCCTTAGCATTTAAGCGAAATACTAGCTTTAATTTTCGCGATATAGGCGTAAACAAGTCAAACGCACGTGATATTCTAACTTAATAAGGAAGCGTCTAAACCAAATAAGGTAGGGGGTATATGCGTATTAATTGGGGAGTCTACGCGTATTATTTAGGGGGTGTATGGCTAGCAGTGTCCAAAAAGTTATTAAACGTGCCCTAAGAATGGATCAAGTTTGGATCTTGATCCAGATCCGATGGATTTGATGGATTTGGATTTGGATCTAGATCCAATCCATCCATCTCTTACACTGCTTTTATGCACGCAGCAGACTTTGGGTCGTGCTTTTCTGCACAGTGTAGGATATGTTCTGTGCGGGAAATTGAATTGAATTGAATTGAGTTGAGTTGAATTGATTGATTGGCAAGCCTGTCGACGACGATGACCCGAGAAGACATTTCAAGATGGCCCGCGCGCTGTCACGTGACCTATCACGTGAACGTCGCTGAGGTCAAAGAGACTGCCCAAGTACCCCCCCCTACCAACAGAAAGTAATCAAGGACGATTGACAATATAGTAAACGAAAATGAGCGAAGGTGGCGGCTTTTCTATTGTTGGGCAGCTAAAAGCAGAAACTAATCTCAAAGACAGAACATAGGACAGAAAAACAGAACGGCGCAGGGAATCTTCAAGCAGAATCGCCACTCAAGGAGATAAGTTCTGAACAATAGGCAGGTCCAAACGGCCCCCCCTCAAGGGTGCACGGCCCGCACGCATAGTCTTGGCAGCCGTCGATGCCTGGATCGCAAGCCATCCTCGTGCAGTCTATATCATCGACTAGGCCATGTTTCCTGTGGTAGGTGAACATCTGAGCGGGTTCACTCAAGACTGTGTTGCCAATTCCATCTGCGCAAGCACCCGAAAGGATGGCGGAGGAAGTGCATCTATTAACGTTAGCTTTAGATTCAAACAGCTAGCTTCCGCTAATCTACTCACAGAGCCCATGGAATATAGAAGGCATGGGCAATTTTTGTCTCTTGGTATTTGAAGCTGCTGAGACCATATGTCGCGAGACATGATGCCATAGAGATGATCTATTACAAAGCTTTAGGGCATTATCATAATTGGCATTGAATTACTTACACAGGAAGCGTGGAGCCCACGCTCTTCGAGCTCTGCACGATACTCCAGTTCGGCACGCGCATCGAGCTTCAGGTTCTTGTCTGGGACTGGCAAGTCCCTGGCCGGCAAGCCCGCACCAATTGGCAAGACCGCACCCATAGCGTTGGAGGCAGCGATGGCCAAGACCAAGAAACCGGGCGACCGCATTTTGAGATGAGGGCAGTGAATAAGTAGTTGAAGAAGTATAGGAGAAGTTGACGAATGAGTACGCAAAGAAGCGAAGAATTGGATGCGCAGTAAGAGGCAACTGAGGATGATCTGTGTGGATTCTGTCAATCTTTTTCTAGGAACGCTGACATCTTTATACCCTATCCCACTCACCCTTCTCCATCGTCAGAGTTGGTAAATCCGCAGTGGATCCACAAAGGCTAGACCATGGGGCACTCCTAACAGGTTTCAAAGCTAGAAGGAGTAGGATGAGGCTTTGGCCTCGCATGGCATGACTCAATCCTGTTGGGAGAACGGGGTGACATTGGAAAGGGCGTACAGCAAGCAGAATGCCAAAATGTCCGCTTGATAGACTCATGAAGCAATGGCAGACAGATGATCCTGTCCATTTCAAAGGTTAGGAGCATTTGTGCAGCTTCATGGGAGCACAGTGCTTTCGCATTTGGTCAGCTGCGCAAAGCACAGCTGCTTCACCCTTACCAACATAGGGCACAGTTTTTCGAGAACAATCTCGAAAGCGAAAGACTCCAACTGACACGGGAGACACTGGATACATGGCGCAGCTAGCATGTTTCGAAGCTCGAAGGTACAGCACACGTTGGTACGGCACGGGGCTCCAACTTCTGGGCATACCACAAGTTGAGCCTCTCGACAACGGCGACGCACCGCCTGATCCTAGCGCTTTGCTGTATGTCATCATTGAGCGTGTTCTTGAAGAATGCAACTGTAAAGCCCCAGGGGGATTCTCACAAGGCGTAGCTTAACGCGGAGTCGCTTCCATCGTGTTTACTAGGACCAAGATTCTAAACCTCCCCAATCCTACTTCTTGCAATCCTGCGAAGTTTGGAAAACATAGCTTATTCCAGATGATTGCAGTTCTCGCACTACAGAAATGTATACCGCTTCAATGTTGCCAGATATCCGGGAGAGTCGAATCAGCCCTGAAGAAAAAGTCACTAAGAGAAGTATAAAGATCCAGCAGTCTTCCAGCTCGGATTGAACAAACAGCCTCGATCCAAACCTATTTCAGTTCCTATCAGCACACCTTCACAAAACAATACTTCCACTCCACGCTGCCCCTCGTCCCAGCTTCCATTGCCTTTACCACACTCATACATTGAGCTTTCCAACTATCCTCAGCACCATGCGTCCCTTCACTCTGATTGTCTTGCTGCCCCTTGCAGCTACCGTGGTATCCGCGACATGCTATAAGGGTGGCGTTACGGGTGACAAAGGGGTGGCAAACGATAACTTCGATACGGTGTGCTCATCAATCATGGGCTACTTCTACAAGACGCAACACCGTGACGCATGCGTCTACAAGGCGGGCCAAGATGTATCCTGGTATTTCTCAATTGAAAGGAGTGCAAACACGGGTGATATTCTCACACATGACACTTGCAAGAACGGTCTTAAGACGGAGGTGGAGGGGTGTGATCATGGCGGACGGCACAAGGATGGTGACTGGATCTTCACGTTAGTCTTTGTGCCCATCATCATGCATATCACTGATTTTTTTAGATCGGACCCGGATGAAGGAATGTGCTCGGATACGCAGTACATCAACGACCACTCGCGCACCAAGCGATCCCTGGCGCCTCAACACGCCAGGGACATCCGCCTAAAGGAACGCCAGCCGGAGGAGGGAGATGTCAAGATCGTCTATGACATTGGCGTCCCAGCTCGAAAGCCTGTATCGGAGAAGAGAGGCGACGTGACGATCGTCTACGATGTCGACATTCCAAAGGCGAGCCAGTCCATGCCATTCCAAGCATGAACAACGAGAAGCCGGACGGGACTCGAGAAGCAGTGGCAGGCAGGATGTGCATTGTTGGGACGAAGCTGGGCTGGATCCCTTCGTTCCATGGGTTCTAGGGGTCGCATATCCTGGGAATCGCATTGGATCGTCCATTTCGTCCTAGTCTTCGGGATATCGCTCGTTTCGTTTGGGTATTTGCGAATTTTGGTTACCTCTGATAATTTTGGTCTGCTATTTATCCGCGTGCTTAGGGCTTTGTTTTTCAGCTAGCTATCAAGTCGTTCGCTCTTTCCATCTGGAAAATCAGGTATTTGCTCTCATTTCAGTGCATTAGATGTTCGTCCGTCGTGAGTCGTCAAGAATATGCGGTACATGTGTCGTCCCCTTAATGGTGCAAGGGGCGGAATTGTCTGAGGAGAGTCTGAAGCTCAGAGCTTGGCAATGCACACCCGCGCTGGCCCGCGCGTGCATTGCCAAGCTCTGCACTTCAGACAATCCCCAAGGGGCGGGAGCGGACTCGCAACACGCTTCCCCGCCGAGCCTCATCGAACCATGGAGCTCGGGAGGATCAATGAGCGGTGCGGCTCAGCGCTGAGCCTACTACGCCACCCTGAGATAGGTGAACAATCAGCGAGCGTCTGGATATGCGGAGTTCACCTTGCAGCCGGGTGTTTCGGTTGGAGAGCAAGGAGAGCGCATCGCAACCATCCTTCCAATCTAGCGTATTTATAATTGCGCCGAAAAAGCTTGGCAGGTCTTTCTTCCCCCTCCCTTACCTAAATTGTATGGCCGAACCTTGGGATACCGCTACCATTAATTTTTTACTCTTTTAAAAAGTTAGTAAAGCTAAATTTTAGTATAAGGTAGGTCTATACTTACTTTTTCTTAGTATTTAGTACCGCCTAAGGCCTCTAGTTATATAACTTAGTCTCTACCTAGAGTAAGGGTCTTAACGGGGGCATTAGAAGCAGCTAATAGCTTATCCGCAAGGCCATAACAAATAGCTAAGGTGTCGGCTAAGGCAAAGGCAGCCACTAACTCTACTACTACTACCGCTACCGTAAAGAAGACGATGGTGCCGCTAAAGAAGAAGATAATAAGGAACGTGTGACGGTGCTAGAGCGCGTCATCTGCCAAATTCTGCCATGCTGCTGCCATATTCTGCCAACCTACGATTGGCTCGCTTACCGCTAGCGCCTTGGCGGCTGCCCCTTCATATATGTTTACTATGGTCCTTGCGACCCCCTTCTTTTCTTCTCCTTAGCTTAGTATCTTTATTAGATAGCAATCCACAAGCTTTGGTTTAGAGGCATTTATGCAAGCCGTTATATTATACTAAGCTCTCTATACACTGCCTGGGAAGGCCTTAATAATATCCCTATATCTTAAAAGAAACTTTGTCTGCAACGATGCGTTAACGCGCTATACTTAGATACTAGAACAACTTTATACTGCCTAGAAAGGCCTTAATAATATCCCACTTTATAAGCTAGGCAGGACTGGACCTGTACCCCTAGAATTAAAACTGAAGCGTATGAGACTGACGAACCCTAGGAAGCTAATAATAGCACCTAAAGTAAGCTTATCTAAAAGACCTGCCTCTACTTGAGAGGAACACGAGATCCAATTAGGATTAGAAATTGAAGACAATAACGACGTTATAGATATACGCGAACAGATTCGCGCCCTTGCGGCCAATTAGAAGGTCGATCGTCTTTAAGCCTAAAGCATATAAGAGACTCTAAAGGAGATCCTAGAAAGCCTTACTACCTTATAAAGCAGCCTAGCCTCCCCTTTATAAAGCCTTAGTTAACCCATTCGCTTAACCAAATGCGATATACTAGGGAGTATGGATATAATAATAAAGTAATTAAAATCCGTTAAGCTTTTTAACCCTTAACTATTATCTAATGGGATAGACCCTACCTTTGAGAACTAGAGGATTTAAGTATAAGGAAAACTCTAAATTAACTATAACTATTTCCCCTCTAAAGAGGCTAAAATGCTCTACCTCTTTAGCTAAACTATGGGGGACGCCCAACGTTACCTTTAAGCTAAGTTTGAAGATGACTTTTCTGTCCGATTTGTATCTGTTAATAAGATGCTGTAGTACCTAGCGGCTATCTATGTTAACCTGAATAAAGTATAGGATGCTTAGTATGACTATAACCGCCTAATAATAAAGCCGAACTAACCCTTTGCTGAATTCCAGACTCAATTCTTACACCTTATAGGAGAAGGCTAGGTCCCCCTTAAAAACTACTAATTGGACCTTTACGACAAACTAATAATTAGGCTATAAGAGAAGATTACTATAACTTTAGACAACCTGCTAACCCATAAAAAACTCGCAGCTTATTGTCTATTATTGGACTTAGAGCTAAAGCAGATTGACGCCTACCTAGATTGGTAAAAGCGACCCTATAGCGATCAAAGCTTACCTGCCACCCCTACGGGAGCTGGAGTAGGAAGACAAGCCACAACCACTGCTATACTAAAAGCGGTTATAACTACGCACTGGCGAGCCTCGCCTAACTAGCTATATACCACAACCTTAACTAGTACTTATTGTAATACACTAATCGACCCTACTATAGCCACTTGCTATAACTGCGATAAGGAAGGTTACTTTGCCTTATCTTGCCCAGAACTAAAGGATATTAAGGAAATAGAGGAAGGAGAAACGTCTAATAAGTTAAGAAAAGAAGAACCCTAGGGAAAGACTCCCCCCTAGGGTATCTTATTAATCTTAAAGAGATTGATCTAAGTTAGTTAATAGGTGGAAAAACACTTTACGGTTCCATGTATAGTATCTTAAAATGGATATGGAGTTAACTTAACTGCCCTTATTAACACTAGAGTAAATAGCTTTGCCTTTATAAATACTACCTGTGTAATTAACGTTGCCAAGTTTCTAAATGTAAAAGCTACCCTACTAGAGAAGCCTGTCTAGGTAAAAGGCTACAATAGCTAAGCCGGTAAGCCGGTTACCCACGTCCTAAAGTTATATATCTCCTTTAATAGACGATGTTAATACGGCATCCCCTTCTGTATCTTAGACCTAGGGTTCTACGATATAATTCTTAGCCGAAAATAGATGTCCTACTTTAATATTTGGCTAAATATACAACAAAGACAGTTCGTCTGGCCAGAGGATAGGCTGAAATTACCCTTCTTTGTTAGAGAAATCCGAACTAACCGCAAAACACTAGCCGCGAAGTCTAACCCTATATACCAGTAGGATGTCCGGGCCCGTGACCTAGCCTTCGCCTAAGAAGACGCCTGCTGCGAAGCTAGAAAGAACTCTGTACCAATAAGAATACTCTCCTGAAGCGCTACGCTTGAGGAGGACTCTATATACGGAAGCGCGACAGATAGTGATATAGACGACGGCTAAATCGCGCAGATCTGACTGGTGTGGAAAAGAACGTACTAATAAGATATAAGGGATGACCTCTAAAAGATGCGACAGGAGTTAAAAGGAGTAACGACGACGCTAATACCCTAGAGGGCCCTAAGGTTACGCATGCCTCTAGTGTTATATAACCCCCCTATAGTAGACATCGCCGTAATTAGCGCTATAGCGTTCCACTTTAATATATACTGGAAGGACAATAAGGTCTTTATAATAAGCCTATATAAGATTAACCGGATTATTAATAAGAGGGAAGAAAAGCTAATTAAGGAAACTAATAAGGAACTAGTTAAATGTCTCCTTCCTACTATTTATGCTAAGTACAAGGATGTATTCTTAAGGGCGGCTTTGGACAAGTTACCCCCTTACCAGATGTATAATTATAAGATTTAATTAGAAGCCAATAACTTGCTAGGCTATAGCCCCCTCTACTAATAATTAATGGACAAGCTAAAAGCAATAAAGTAGTACTTAATTGATAACCTTAATAAAGGGTTTATTAAACCAAGTTAAGCCCCTTTTACTTCCCCTATCCTATTTGTAAAAAAGCCTAGTGGAGGCCTTTGTTTTTGTATTGACTATTAGAAGCTAAATGCTATTATTTAAAAGGATTGGTATCCTATTTCTTTAATTGACGAAACCCTTGTATGTCTAAGCTGGGCAAAGATCTTTACTAAACTTAATATCCGCCAAGCTTTTTACTAAATTAGGATAGACCCTGCATTTAAAGATTTAATAACGTTCTGTACCTATTACGGGTCCTATAAATATAAAGTTCTTTTTTTTAGACTAATAAACGGACCGGCTACGTACTAAAGGTATATAAATGACGTTCTTTTTAATTACCTTAACAAATTCTGCATGGTATACCTAGATAACATTCTTATATACTTAGACGACGAACTTAAGTACTAAGTTTATATTAAGAAGGTCCTAGAGAGATTACAGAACGCGGGCTTATAAGTTAATATTAAGAAATATAAATTTGGGGTAAAACGTATAAAGTACCTTAGGTTTATAGTAAGTATAAATAGGATTAAAGTTGACCCTAAGAAGGTTAATGTAATCTGCAACTGGCAGCCTTCTTGTACTGTAAAGGGTATCCAGTCCTTTCTAGGTTTTTATAATTTCTACCACCGATTTATCCGTGACTATGGAGTTATGGCAACGCCTCTTATACAACTTACCTGGAAAGACACGCCTTTTGTCTTTAATAACGACTATATAGAAGCCTTTAGAGAGTTAAAAGATTGGCTTATCTCTTCTTTAATTCTTTGTTACTATGACCTGGACCTTAAATTAATGCTAGAGACGGACGCTTTTGATAGAGTTATAGCGGGAATCCTATTACAGTTACATCTAGACGGCAAATGGTACCCTATTGCCTTCTTCTTAAAAACAATGGACCTAGCTGAGTGTAACTACGAGGTATATAATAAAGAAATGCTAGCTATTATCTGATTATTGTCCTAATGGCGCGCAGAGTTTAAAGGCATAAACTCCTAGATTAAGATATATACGGATTATAAAGCCCTAGAGTACTTTATAACTATAAAGTAGCTTACTGGACGATAAGCCTACTGGGCCAAAATACTCTCCGAATTCTTCTTTACGATTATGTATTATTCTGGTAAGTAAAATACTAAAGCTAATGCACTAACCCAAAGGGAATAAGATGTAGGACTTTAGGATAAGCTAAAGACCTAATACTGGATGCGCGCCCTCCTCTATCCCGAACAGCTTGACCCGTAAATTCTTAAAGAACTAGACTCTGAACGGAATGAGCTAGCACCCTTAAAGGGAGCAGTTTTAGATAAACTAATAGGGCTAGTTAACCGCATTTTAACTATAAACCGTATGGCTAACTCCCTGAAAGCCCTCCGCGACTAAGCCGTGAAGGAGGACCCTAATTTGGAAATAGAAGAAGGACTGCTTCTATACTAAGAACGGCTTATAGTTCTAGATGTTAATAACCTACGGACAGAGTTAATCCGCGAAGCCTACTGTTAAGTCTCTATGGTATACCCTAGTTGCGATAAGACCCACCAACTACTAGCACCCCGTTATTACTGGCGAGGACTTCTATCTAATGTGGATTGATTTGTTAGAAACTGCTACGCCTATAGACGCGTAAATGCCTCTAGGGATTAAACTCCTAGGTGGCTATAACCGCTGCTAGTTCTAGAACGCCCTTAGCAATATATTACTATGGACTTTAAGTTATTTCCAAAGGACGCCTACGGCTATAATGCAGCCTTTGTAGTAGTTAACCAACTATATAAGTAATCCGTCTCCCTCCCTTGTTTTAAGACTATGACTGCGAAGGATATGGCCTACCTCTACATTAATAACATCTATTAATTCTATGGCGCCCCTAAATTAATTATCTCTAACTGTGGTCCCTAGTTTATATCGGATTTCTAAAATAAACTCTGCTGTATCCTTAGGATTAAAATTAAGCTCTCTACTGTATTTCACCCTTAAACTAACGGCTAAACTAAGATTATAAACTAGTACCTTAACCAGCGACTACGGCTATTTATAGACTACTATTAGGACAACTGGTTGGAATTACTGCCTATAATAGACTACGCGTAGCTTACACTCCCCTATAATAGTATAGGGATGTCCCCATTCGAACTGCTCTATAGGTATACACCATAAACGTCCTTTAATTGGGATAGGCCTACTAAACCCACTATGGCCCACGAACGCCTTAGCTATAAAGAGGCCCGGGCATTTACCGAGAGAATGTATGGAGCCTGGGAGACTGCTTAAACAATTATAAGAAAGGCGTAAGAAAAAAAGGAGTCTGATATAAACTGATATTGTTATAAGGAAGACTTCTAAGTAGGAGATAAGGTATAGGTGTTAATAAAGAACTAGAAAACCTAGAGGCTGAGCTATAAGTTAAACCACTAAATGGCTAGCCCATACAAGACTCTTTAAAAGGTAGAACACTCTTTTGAGGTTAAGCTACTAGAGTTAATGAGGATCCACCCCGTCTTCTCTCCGGACCGGCTACAAAAGGCTGCGGATAATCCACTACCTGGATAGTATAATGACCCCTTACCACCAATCCAGATTGCTGAGGACGAAGAATAGAAAGTTAAAGAAATCCTAGTAGTAAAAAAGGTCCATAATGTCTTAAAATACCGTGCAAGCTGGGTAGGCTATGATGACGACCTAGAGTGGTACCCCGTATCTGATTTTAAGTACTCCCCCTATAAGCTATGGGACTTCTACCTAGCCTACCCCAACCTCCCTAGACCACCACGTAAATTAGATAACTGGATTAAATGCTAGGAAGAAGGGTTAGATAATTATAACAATTTAGACGATAATAGGGAGCTCGGACAACGCCTAAGGGCAGGCTTTTTCAGGAGGGGGGGGTGATGTGACGGTGCTAGAGCGCGTCATCTGCTAAATTCTGCCATGCTGCTGCCATATTCTGCCAACCTACGATTGGCTCGCTTACCGCTAGCGCCTTGGCGGCTGCCCCTTTATATATGTTTACTATGGTCCTTGCGACCCCCTTCTTTTCTTCTCCTTAGCTTAGTATCTTCATTAGATAGCAATCCACAAGCTTCGGTTTAGAGGCATTTGTGCGAGCCGTCACAGAACGTACCTATAAAGCCTTCCGCTATCGTAAGCTAGTAGATAATCTTGTCCTACCGCCTCTAACTATCCCTCTTTATCTATTCTATTACCGCGCGCTTATCGGCCTTACTAATTCTATAGGGATGCCTAAGCTTATAAAAGGAGGGCGCTATAACGCTTCTATATCTTATAAGATTACCCTCTATAGTATAGTTAGTTATTTTATAGATACTAGTCTTCTTAATAATAGATTAAGGGCGCTAGCTAAGGAGTAGTAGGCGGAACATGTTAACCTTCTTAGAGGTAGAAAGAAAGTATTAATTTATACACTTTCGGCAAGGGAGTAGTTAAGCGGCCATCGCTATTTACTAGAAGTTATTATATTATTACCTAATTAGGTAAGGATTAAGGCTTTATACTAATTTTTTATCTTTAGAATAGTAAAAAATTAATAGTAGTGGTGTCCTAAGGTTCGGCCATATAAATTTAGGTAAGGGAAGGGGAAGAAAGACCTGCCAAGCTTTTCCGCGCAATTATAAATACGCTAAAGCCACCTGCACATCCTACCAAGCCACCCTCCACACCACCACACAATCGCGTGGCTACATTGGCAATGCTACATTTGATACGTTTCAAGATTCATGGGCGTGTTGGCAGCCTCAGAGGTTTCCAGCTTCTCTAAGCCTTGCAGCGGGCGGTAGGAGTTGCGGCACGGTATCGGGGACGGTAGAATAAACACCAGGGTCATTATGTGTTCCCTCCATTTCAACTCAGGTAGTTTCGCCCAGGCGCTCAGCACCTACTCGATTCTCTATCAGATTCCTGGCGCAATACATCATTTAACCTTTTTCTTGTTCCCTCCCTTTTCATATCTTCTCTTTTTGCAAGACCATTCAGTTGAAGTATCTTCAGGCGGTACATCGCCATGGAGCTTGAAAGCCTTACCTCTAACAATGATATCCCCGAAAGCCAGCTTGGCGATGGCCCCACGTTTATTGGAGGAAAGTCACGACACATTTGGGCCTTTTGCGCGGCTACGTCTTTGTTCACGTCGAAGCACCTTCTGGTGGATGTCAATCTCCATTACCCAATGCATCTTCTTCTCGCCCAGTTCGCTGCCGCCACAGCACTGGCTCTGTATTTTCATCTAACACCCAGGATTCAGACCTTGCGCGTACGATCCAGACAGTTGAGGACTCGGGACTGGACTTTACTTATTGCTTCGACCTGTCTAACGGCCCTATCAATGCCTTTGACCATTCAAGCAATCCTCCACTTTCAAAACATGTCGACATTAGCAATGCTTCCTGTAAGCAAGCGCTCTTTTCACTATCGATGTTAGCGCTGATCAAGAAAAGTGCATATCCGCTTTCGCTGAACTCGCAACTACCCACGTTCTCAATCCGTCCTCCCGCACTCGAAGCGAGTACATGCGGACAATTCTCCTCGGCAAATTCTGCGGTTGTATTTTATACGGAGAATACCGACTTACTGTGAAAGGACTTATATTCGCCATACCAGCTGCATTGTTCTTCGGTGCCTCTAATTCCCTCAGCCGGAGCTTGGAAGCCTCTTCTGGCACCGGATCCAGTTCAGCCAAAGCTAAAGCGATGTTCTATTGCTCCGGCCTCACTATAACAGCCATCTGGGCTATTTTCGAAGGATCAACGTTAGAAGCGCTTCGGGCTTTACGTCCCGAATATACTTTCTTGCTTGCAACTAACGCGTTTTCCACCGCAGTGGCTATAGTACTCGGAAACTCGGTCTTGTTTCCTTTAAATATATCGAGTCAGTCTGTACATCTCTGCTTCCGTAACTATGCTAGGGCGTTGCTGGTTTTGACTGGAGTGATAGGATGTGGGTCGGCAGTCATGCTACGTCGCTCCTATACAACATTCTTGCAGCTCTGCGCCTTCCTGGCGGCAATGATATGCATACAAGTCGACGCTATACTCGACTTATTCCGCCAATTTGGAAGAGACGCGTATAGACAAAGCCTACTGCTACCTCTGCTGCCTGACACGGACTCTGAGCTTTGCCCCGATTCCCGTACCTCAGATGTGCCAGCTGGAACCCAGTATTCAGGGTTGCAGGAAGGCCTTAGCCATGTCATACGCAGTCTGATTGTCTCTGTCCTCATGGTGGCAAGTCTTTGGATAATCTTCGTCCTTCTCAACTTCTCAGAGAGCTTGCATATGCATCGAGGGCCAGTCAACGCAGCTCCAGTTCTCGACCTTACATACTCTCCGTCCATTCCTACGGAAATAGTCATTAGCATGTACAAAGAGCCCATCGACTCCGTCGCTTCCCTAATCTCATCTCTCCGTAACCTTCCAAATCTGTCAAACTCCCGCGTGCACATATACACCAAGGACGAGACGGCCGATACCAACGGCATCCAACGCCGAACCGGAGCGAATAACATGACAAAATTGCCCAATATAGGCCGGGAGGGCGAGACATACCTTTACCACATCCTCTCGCAGTGGGATTCGCTTGCGAAACACACCCTCTTCATCCAGGGCTCTGTCCACAACTCACACGAGTTCTTCGCCCGGGTGCATGCCTTTTTCGATCCAGACCGCACGGGGATGCTGAGCTTAGGGTTCCCAGGCCACCTGTGCAACTGCGACGACTGCGGCGACGAATGGGGTTGGAAAGACGCTGCTGGACTCGTCCCTCAGCTCTACTCCCGCGTCTATACCACCTCGCCGCCCTGCTCCAAAGCCCTCCTCAGCTACAAGGGCCAGTTTATTGCGTCTGCGAAGCGCATTCGGGGGTTGGATAAGGCGGTATATCGAGAGCTGAGGGAGGCGCTTGTGGACGAGCACAGTTGGGCGCATCAAGAAAAGTATCTCGATGGGCGGAAGGACTCGATGAGTGCGCCTGATCTTGGATACACGCTGGAGAGGCTGTGGAATGTTTTGCTTCAGTGCTCGGATCTAGATGTAGCCTGGAAGTGTCCGTCGTTGCTGAGCGGGAAGAGGTGGGGAGGAGGTATAGAGGACTGCCAGTGCTTTGATGGATGAAATGGTACTCCAGTCTTAGCTTCACACAGGAAGTAATGGCTGGGATAGAAACGACGTCTACAGGCTGTCAATCATCGTTGGAACAAATGGAGAGAAATGCAGGAGATCGGGTCGATGTCGAACTTTGGATTTTAGCGTCGTGGAAAGAGCTCATCACTTTCCAGAAGAACGCTATCAGTAAATCCACCATCTGCGGAGGAAAATTCACCTCTCTTGGAAACGGTCTTGAAGTTCATGACTCCCTTCCGCCTTAAACGTGGCGCCTCATAGCTATCACTCACGAATCAACTATCTTCGACCCGAAGCGGGACCTACAGCCTTTTACCATGGCATATGGTGGCCTATACCTTCACTGGAACCCCCTACATCGCAAACGATCCATGTTGTCGGCATTTTCTCGTTCTAATGGGCCCACACTGTATGCCCGCCTTGGAAGCTATGCCCAGTGTGTCCAAGAGTCAGCGTCGCTGCCAGCGTCGCTGCCAAGAGGCTGATAATGTAAGCAGTCAGCGAGCTTATAGAGTTGTGACAGTCAGTCAGCTATAAGACTGCAGCTAGCTGGCAGCTCGCTGCCTTGGTGGTGAGATTTGGTGGTAAGTTGAAGCTTTTGGTAGAAGTTAAGGATATTCAAATCTTCGACTGAGATTGTACGCCAAGCAATGAGAAATCCATGGGAATCTCTCGCTTAACCAGAGTAAATAAAGCATTTTCCCCAATATCTCCGTTCTCCTATGCCAAAATTTACCATTTTATCACCTATGCAAAATGCAACGTATATTACATTTTACGCATCAGCCAGGCAGTAGAGCTTCTTCCTCTACTTCTTCCTCATTAAATCTACCATCTACGCGTCACTCAACTCCTTCAACACCGCGTAGGGTTCGTGGATTAACTGCTTCCTCCCCTCTTCCAATTGACGATGATACCAAATTGGGTAATTAAGATAATTCTATATCGCGAGAGCCTCCTCCAGCTAATTAGAACTATGGCTGTATCTTTCCTATCAATTAGGACAATCTCTACCTAACAATATACGGCAAGCTTACTGGCAAATACGGATACCAAGTTACCAATAAGCGATTACTATTAAGTAAAGCTCCTGTATCACTAATATGGAAGCATGGGGCAGACCTTTTTTAGGAGGGTTTAGTTATGCTAAAAAGATCGTTACTAATAAGCGGAATAGACTATTGGCCGACACAATTAAAGCAGATTAATGTTAGAAGTGGTGGTTAATTAAAGGCCTTTTATTAAGCAGTCTAATTAATTGTATTAACTCTAATAGAGCTTTAACTACACCCTGGTTGATAAGCTTAAATATTAATTTTACCAGCTATAAGCCAACTATAGAGGCAGAAAAGCTAGCTTAGTAAGGTAGATTTAACAGAGCTTTATATTTAATTAAATCTGATATAGAAATAGAGCCTCCGGAGCCCTCACCACCAACCATTCTATCTACCTTTTAAGCCTCTGCGGTGCAGGACGAGTTTGGCTATATTTAAATACTATATTGGGTGAATTAGGGCTAGATTTCAATCGGGCAATATTCATATTTATATATAGAGAGGTGCTGCCAAAAATCCGAAATAAAACACCATAAATTCTATACAAATTTCCTAATTGGGACAGCTAGCTGGCAGCTTGACAGTCAGCGTACGTTATCCAACAGTCAGCGGACAGCGAGCGATCCAATTGACGCAGTCAGTCAGCTATTTTTCTCAAGATCGCAGCTAAGCTGACTGTTGGACACACTGGCTATGCCCGGTAAAGCACTAAAAACCTTAACCCTCTCTAGAGAAGTAGCGGACGGCTATTAATTGCGATAAGAATAACAAGTGGAGGAAGCTATAAAATATTTTAGACGCCACTAGAGGAATTATTCCACTACTTTTGTATTCTAAATTCTGTAGAGTTATAATTTATCCTAAGTACCTCCGCCTTAGAGCAAGATTACCTACCCTAAGCTCTTATAACTAGTAATTAATATAGGCATATGAAAGGCCATATATATATCTTATATACCATTATCCTCTTATTAGAACCTAGAATGCTTAGGCTGGTTACTAATTTATTTTAACCCCCTAGCATATGCTACTAGATAAGCGCCCCCGCCAGCTTAGTATTATATATAATAATATTAACGCAGAGATAGTATATAGGGCTATGCGGCTTAGTGGCGAGCGTTAATAGGCTATTAGGATATTAGATTACCCTAGTATTACCCTAGCAGTGTGTCCAATAGTCAGCGACGCTGGCAGCGTAGCTGCCAAGAAGCTGATAATGTAAGCAGTCAGTCAGCGTATAGAGTAGTTACAGTCAGTCAACAGTCAGTCAGCATAAATTCTATAGCGCTCTAAAAGCTCGCTGCCTTAGTGGTAAGATTAGGAAGATTTAAGAAGATTAGGAAGATAAGCAACTAGTTAAGCCATAACGTAGAAAGGTTCCTTATAAATCTAATAACAATTTAGCTAATAAATAAATATAGTTATTAGTTGTTAACAAAAGCCTTACTTCTATATATAATTAAGAGCGGATTAAGCTTGCTAGTAAGCTTAATAGCTACTATAACGCAGGCCTTAAGTTTATTAAGATCCGTACCAATAATAGTAATAAGGTAAATAATATTATTCCTAATCCTCTTACCTAGTGGCTTAATATTAGTTAAGTTCTCTATCCAACGCTTACTAAGATCGCTCTTAATATATTATTTATACTAGCTATAAGCTCTATATATAAATAAGTCTTTAATTAAGCTAAAAATATTATTACTAATTAGTGTAATTAACTATTAGCCGATACTATTAAATCGGATTAGTACTAGAAATAGTAGCTAATTAAAGGCTTTTTATTAAGTAGTTTAATTAACACTAATAGAGCGTTAACTATACCCTAGTTAACGAGCTTAAACGTTAATCTTACTAGCTATAAGCCGAATATAGAGGCAGGAAAGCCGGCTTGGTAAGCTATATTTACTAAAGCTTTATATTTAATTAAAATCTAATACTAAAATAGAGCCTTTGGAGCCCTTACTAATTACTACTTTTCTATATTTTTTAGGCCTCTACGGGCGTACAGGATAATTTTAGCTATATTTAAACACTATATTAGGTAAATTAAGGTAAAATTTTAATCGGGTAATGTTGATATTTTTATATATAGAGGTACTACTAAAAATCTAGTATAAAACACCATTAAATCTATGCTAATTGTTTAATTAGGAAAGCGAGCTGACAGCGGAATAGTCAGCGTACCTTATTTTAATGTAGCGGATAGCAAGCGATCTAGTTAGCCGTAGTCAGTTAGCTATAGGGCCTCAAAGCTTGCTAGAGACTAACTATTAGACACACTGTACCCTAGTCTCGTCTAGGTCCTTCTAGTAGTTGGTTAACAGCGTTATATAACTTCTTAGCGTCTTACTATATAAACTATTCCTAATAGGATATTAATACTAAGTATAAGCGACCCTCCTCTTCCTATATACTCTATTATGCCTACTTTAGAGTCTAAAACTAACCTAATAATATGTTACGGCGCTGGTGGAAAATGGTGGATCTTGGCAGACGTGGATTATAGTAGACGCGAGTCACATAACTTGAGGACCGTATAAGATATTAAGCGGCGCTGCTATTCTTCTCCTTCCTTTCTCTAGCTTTGGATCCTTGTTTATAGACAATCCAATTATATAGGCTTGCATGCGTCTTTCTTGCTATACTTATGCCTTAATTAACTAAGTCGCTAACATTATCCAAAGCTTATTATTACTCTTTCTTCCTAAGAAGGAACTTAGATATATCTATAAGGACAAAGAATAGGACCCTAAGAATATTACTAGGATTATAAGGACAGAACAGAACCCTAAGAACCCCAAGAACACAAATAGAACGCGAAACCTAAGAAGAGGACACGCATGGACCAGAACCCCTAGAAAATAAATAAACAACCAGAAATTACCTAATACCCCTACCACTATGCCAAGAAACACAGTAGCTAGTAAAGCCGCTGTAGGACCCGTAAATACCTCTAATAGTAAAACAGTCGCCGTTTTAACCCCCTAGAAAGAGCTTATAGCAGCTAGTACTAAAATTAAATGGCTCTAAGAGCTACTTAAAACTAGAGATACCCCTACGCCTAGTAATAGGTTATTGGACACCTAGAGACTTGCTACGGTCCTTAAGGCCCTAGCCTAATGTATAGTATTAGCATTGTTATGGTCCGCGAAGGTCGCAGACCCCCTATTACTTACTAATAGAACCAACCCTATATTTAATAACTGGAAGCTTTAATTGCAGGATAAGCTTGAAGTTAATACGGACCACTTTCCTAATACCTAAGCTAAAATGGTATACATCTTTGGCCGTACTAGCGGTGACGTATAGATACACCTATGTCCGTAATATGCCTAGGACTTAGTAGACCCCTTCCTCTCTAAAGAAGGGATAATTAACCACCTATCTTCTATTTATAAGGACCCCTTTAAAGTACAGAACGCCTGGCTTAATTATAAAAGCCTAAATATAAAAATAACAGAGACCTTCTTGGCCTTTTAGACCCGCTTTCTATACCTAGCTAGACAGGCTTAAATCCCCTAGGAAGATCTAATACTAGACCTCTTTAACAAGCTTACCCTAGACCTACAGCGCGCTATACTACCAGTTTATACTACTATATAGACGCTAAAGGAACTTATAGACTAATGCCTAGCTATTAACTAGGGTCTTTATTAAATTAAGGCACATGCTAAGCAGTATAAGACTAGAAGCTCTGATAACCAGAATATAAGTACTATAAGAACGGGCTATAGCGCCCTAGTAAGATCTGCAACCCCTATAGCACTGGCCGCATAGCCCGCTATTAATTTAGCAGCTAGCCGTGCAGCTAGCCCTGCTATAGGTCTAGCGAATGCTCGGCCTATGTATAGCAACCCCTATATATAGGCCCTTAGCGATTAGGGAGCTTACTTCTTTTATGGCTAAAAGAGCTATATTATAAAGGGTTGCCTAATAAACGCAAAAGCAGGCGAGGTTCTATTAATCTAGAAGGATAGTATAGAGTTAGAAAAAGAGGAACCCTAAAGAAAGACTCTTCTTTAGGATTAAAAGGGATTAATATATCACATATTAATCTAGGTTGGCTAGTTAGTAGAAGAAGCTGCACTATCCCTTATACTTTATTCCATAATAGATATTAAGTTTTAACCTCTGCTTTAGCTAACTCTAAAGTAAATACCTTTGCCTTAATAGACACCCTATATACCGTAAAGCTGGCTGACCTTTTAAATATATCTATTAAAGAACTGCCTAAACCAATTCCTATTTGCGGGTATAATAGATAGATAGGACCACCTATTATGACTATCTTGTGGATTTACCTCTGTGTTAATGGACGAAGGCAGTTTAACATCCCCTTGCTTATTATGGACCTAGGAAGCCACAATATAATTTTAAAAAGAAAATGGCTAGCCTATTTAGGCTTATAGCTTAATATATAAAGCAGACGGCTTATTTGGCCTAAAACCTTACCCTTAACCCCTTCCTTTATAAAAGAGATTAGTATTATAATAGAGAACCTTATACGGCTATAGATAAACACTATTTACTAGGCCGATGCTATACATAGAGACCAGGCTTTTAAAAAGGATGTACAGCTTAACCCATAACGGATCCGTATACTATACTACCCCTAGACTACCTATGTTATACCACCCGTATTAGAGATTAAAAAAGTTAGTAAAAAGCTAGCGGAGCTCCCTATAGAGAACTTAGGCCCTATATAGCTATAAAGAATAGCAAGGAGTATTAGACGCTATACTAAACGTATAAACCGGAGGGATAACTTATAAAAGATGGAATAGGAGCTAAGAAAGATTATAAACCCTAAACTGCAAAATATGACCCAATAATAGTCTATAAAGAAACCTATGGACCTCCTACTAGTTAATATCTGCTATATTAGTGCTGTAGGATTCTACCAGAACTTAGTCCAACCTAATACTATTACCTTTACCACTAGCTTATATAAAATTAATCAAATAATTAAGGAAAAGGAAAATAAGCTTAGTAAATAGGAAGGCGAGCTTATAGATAAGAAGCTGGTAGAACAGAAACTACCCCATTAATACTAGAAATTTAAGGATATATTCTTTAAGGCAGCGTCTAATATACTCCCACCTTACTAACTATACAACCACAAGATTAAGATTAAGCCAGATAAGGAAGATACACTTAGCTATAGCCCCCTTTATTAGCAGTTTACTACCAAATTATAGGCTACAAAGCAGTACCTTATTAATAACCTAGATAAGGGTTTTATTAAACCTAATTAAGCCCCTTTTAACTTGCCTATTCTCTTTACCAAAAAGCTAAATAGAGGACTTTATTTCTGCATTAACTACTATAAACTAAATAACATAACCTATAAGGACCGCTACCTACTACCCTTACTTAATAAGACTTTAACCTAAATAAGTAGAGCTAAGATCTTTACTAAGCTTAATATCTGTTAGGCCTTTTACTAGATTAGGATAAACCCTAAATTAAAAGATCTTACTATATTTTGGACCTATTACAGAACATATAAATGCAAAGTACTTCCTTTTAGACTAACTAACGGACTAGCTATGTACTAGCGATATATAAATAATATACTCTTTAACTACCTTAACGACTTCTATACAGCCTACCTAGATAATATTATAATCTACTCTAAAAATAAGTTAAAACACAAGGAGCATATCCATAAAGTCCTATAACGGCTCCGCAAGGCCAGTCTCTAGGCCAATATTAGAAAATTAGAATTCAGTATTAAGCGTATAAAGTACCTAGGTTTTATTATTAGTATAGACGGAATTAAGGCCGACCTAGAGAAAACGGCTATAATTAACCAGTAGACACCCCTATGGACTGTAAAGGGGGTGTAATTATTTTTAGGTTTCTATAACTTCTACTAACGCTTTATTAAGAACTACAGTAGGATTACCCGGCCTCTTAACTGCCTTATTAGGAAGGACCAGCCATTCCACTTTAACGCTATATATATGCAGGCCTTTAATAAGCTTAAAAAACGGCTGGTATTGGCTCCCCTACTTACCCACTTTAACCCAGAGCGGCCCTTAATACTAGAAACTAATGCCTTAAACGGCATAATAGCCGGTATTTTCTCCCAGAAGCAACTGGACGGAGAATAGTACCCTATTATATACTATTTAAAGACTATAATAGATGCTAAGCTAAACTACTATATCTATAACAAAGAAATACTAGCTATTATCTCTAGCTTTTAGCACTGGCGTGTATAGCTAGAGGGGACCCCTAAGCCTATTAAGGTAGTTTTAGATTATAAGGCCCTAGAATACTTTATAATAACTAAGGCCCTTATAGCCCAGTAGGCATGCTAGGTGGATATCCTATCTTAGTTTAACTTCTTAATTATATATAGACCAGGCACTATAAACCATGCGGATGCTCTTATAAGGCATAAACAGGACCTAGGTAACTAGGCGGCTATGAAGATTTTATTATAGACCTAGACACTACTATAACTAGAGCATCTTAACCCCTAGATATAGGTAGAACAAAATACGGACCCTTTAGACGCTAAGATATGTCCCATTAACTCCACGGAACTTAACCTTATTAATAAACTACTATAGGCAAACTGTATAGCCCCCTCTCTATAGGAGTACTATAAAAAGGCAAAGAACGTTACTAGCCTATAGTCCCTTAAAAACGGACTACTTAAGCACTAGGAACGACTAGTAGTAGCTAAGGAATAGAACTTACGGACCCGGCTTATTGCCGAAGCTTATGCCTAGGTCTCTACGGCCTACTCTAAAAAGAATAAGACCCGCAAAATTATTAATAACCAATACTACTAGCCCAGAATAGTTATAGATATTGACCGCTATATATAGAACTATAATAACTGCTATAGGTCTATAATTCTATAGGACAAGACCCTAGGACTATTAAAGCTACTCCTAATACCAGAACGCCCCTAGCAGTATATCTCTATAGACTTTTATAGGCTGCCTACAGACCGTGACGGATATAATATGGTAATAATCCTAGTTAACTATTTTGGTAAGCGCCTGTTCTTAATCCCCTATTATAAGGATATTAATGCCAAAGAGGTAGCCTAACTATATATCTATTATGTCTACTAAATCTACGGACCACTAGATACTATTATATCCAATTATAGGCCGTAGTTTATATTAGCCTTCTAGAATAAGTTTACTTAGATCCTTAGTATTAAACTAAAGCTTTCTATAGTATACCACCCCTAGATAGACGGTTAGATGGAAATTATAAATTAATACTTAAACCTGTAAGGGCGCGAAGAGACTTTGGGAAAGATTCGAAGGAACAATATAAATTCTATCTAAATCTGAGGGTATATAGCTCTTGCTAGGAACAAGACGTTGCGTAAAGAAGAGAAAGGAATAACGAGAGAATCTTGCAATTAAACAGTTTAGGGGTCTTGGTCAGTGCATGCGCACATACACACGCGGACGGACTTTGGTAGTATTCGATTAATCTAGTAGAACTTAGCAGAAGTTAATCAAGCTAGCAGAATTCGGCAGAATTTGGTTAAAGCTTTAAGTTCTATCTGTTAAGTGTTTTACCGAGACATTCCTACTATAACTAGGCTAGTCCCGTTATAGTACCCCCCCTTTAGCCAAAGGTCTAAAATAATACAATTTTATCATGTCGTATTTTATGTTGGGTAGTAGTATAGAGTTTTGCCAGTTCTAATTATTAAACAGACTAATCAGGATTTTCTATCCCTAGAATAGAAAATCGCTATTAGTTCGGTAAAGGCGGTAAGCCAAACTAATATCTTTATAGTAGGTCTTGGCAAGGCAAATCTAACCAATTAGACAACTTTAACTGCTAGTTAAAGTTCCTTAATATCTTACGCGTTATATAACCATGTTATAAGCGTTATAGTATTCTTTAAGCTCTTTTTAATTTCAAGTTTCCTGCTATTATATTTCATATATTCGTGTTAGGTGGCAGTTATTTACCTTTATATCGTGTCCATCTAGCTAAAGTAGGCCGCAAAGAATGGTCCTTATAGAATTCTTTTACTAGGGAAGGCGTATTGGTTTTAACTTGCTTATAAAGCTCCTAGGTTCGTATTTTATATCCTTCCCACTTAATAAGAAGTTTAAATTGTTTAGATTATGTTTTCCATCGCATATTATTAATTAAGTTAATAAAGTAAGAACCATTACCGTTGTTAACAATTACGGGAGGTAGCAGCGGCACTTCGCGAGTTATAGGTTTGTCTTTTAAGGGTTACAGTAAGCTTACGTAAAATATTAGATATATTTTCATCTCAGTTGGCAGTTTAAGCTTATAAGCATATAGGCTCAATTTCTTCTTAATTTGGTATAGGCCCACAAACTTCCAATTAAGTTTCTTTAAGGGCCGTTAAGTCTTTAGGTTTTATATATTTAGGTAAACCATATCACCTTCCTTAAAGTCCTATATAGGGGCTAGTCCTTTATTTATATGCCATTCCTGTACTATTTAAGCGTACGTTAATTTACTTTATAATAGTTCCGTTAACTGCTTTATTTAATTAGCGAAGTTATATATATTAATTAACTAAATCTATTTAATTGTGGGTCCTATTATGTTGATTTTAGATTATAGTTTAAATCTAAGTTAGGGGTCTTGTCCATAGGTCACGTAGAACAGCGTTATGCCTATTAATACGTTTATTATATTGTTCACAGTAAACTTAGCTAAAGGCAGCCATTTTTCCCAGTTATCTTACAGGTAGGAGCAGTATATTTATAGGTATTGTTCCATAATCGCATTTACAATTTTGGTTTAACCATTTATCTCCAGATAAAATACAGTTAAGAGTCGTGTTTAAATGCTTAATTATTTATATAGAGCTTGCCAGAAGTCTAAAATAAACTGGCTTCTACAGTTAGATATTATTAAATTAGGAAGTCCATATAGCTTAAAGATATACTTAATAAAACATTCGGCTACTAATATCGCATTAATTAAGTCTATAGAAATTATATATCGCATTTTTATAAGATAGTTAACAACTACTATAACATTTATAAACCCGTTACTGTTAGGTAAGTTAACTATAAAGTCAATTAAGATATCTCGCCATCTTTATATTGGAATTGGCAACGGTCAAAGTACTCCTTGCTTCTTTATATAAGAGGTCTTCCCACACACACACATTCTGTAGGCTCGAACGTATTTTCGTATATAGTCGTATATTATAGGCCAGTAGTATACTCGTTAAATAATCTTATAAGTCTTCACACGGCCAGGATGTCCTACTATAAGGGAATTGTATACAAATTCAAGTATCTTAAATTGTAAGGGTTCGGAATTCGGAACTACCATCTTCTATTAATAGTATAGTCAATTATTACGAATTTCGCATTCGGCGAGTGTAATATCTTTATACTATTATTTTCCTGTTTAAATTGCTTTTATTATATCTGCTATCTATATATCGTTCTTGCATTTGTATTCTATTAGCTTATTAATTTCTATTTCCTATTTATTAATTTCTAATTCGTTTCTATTGAGTTCTATATCTAGAAATATAGGACGTAGTTTCTTAAAGCGTTTAGGGGGTAATAAGATCCGTAATTAATTTATAATCCATTTATCTAAGGCGTTCGCAGGTAAATCTTATAATTATTATATTAATATATTAGGCTTCTAATTAAGTTTGCCTAGTTAGTATATAATCTTAAAGTCAAATTATAAGAGGTATTTGGCCTAATAAATTTAGCGCTGCGTTAACTACTTTATAGTTATAAAGTACGGCAGGTTTTTGTGGTCCGTTAACACGCGTATTAGAAATAATAATCCTTTAAGTTCTAGACGCCATTGTTCAAAGCATCTAACAATTGCAAGTAGTTCCTTATTGTATATCTTATAGTTTAATTCGGCAGGGGCGAGCTTTTAAGAGAGAAAGGCTACTAGACGTAGCTCACCATCCTTATTATATTACGATAACACTCCCCCTAGGGCATAATCAGATAAGTCTATTTTAATAACATATTTAAGGTCAGGGTCAAAGTAGGCAAGAATTAGAGCAGTTATAAAGCGTTATTTTAAGTTATTAAAAGCTTGTTTACATCTAGCAGTTCATTTAAATTTTATATTCTTTCTTATTAGGTTTACTAATAGTTAGGTAATTTTTAAGAACTAATTAATAAATTAGTAGTAGAAATTTGCGAATTCTAGGAATCCTTAAATATCTTATACGTTACTAGGGCTTCCCTAGTTTATAATCGCAGCAACCTTTTTAGGGTCCATTTTAATTCCATCGCGGGATATAATCAGGCCTAGGTACGTGACTTCGGACGCGTAGAACTTATATTTCTTAATATCGCATTATAAACCTACATCTCGCAAATATTTAAGGACCATTTAGACGTGTTTTCAATGCTTAGAAAGCAAAGACGAGTAGATTAGAATATTATTAATATACGCGGTAATAAATACATCAAGGAATTCACGGAGCGTATTATTAACATATTACTAAAACGTACTAGACCGTTCTTTATACTAAACGGCATTACTAGGTATTTAAAGAGTCCCCATTATATATAAAAGGCTATATACTTCTCATCTCCTTCTTAGATGCGAATTTGATTAAAAGCAGCGACTATATTAAGCTTTATAAAATATTATGCCTTTGCTAGGTAGTCAAGCGTCTCTTAAATTAAGGGGATTAGATATTAGTTTTAAATCGTAATTACATTTAGGGCTTAGTAATTAATATAGAATCTTAAGCCTCCTCCTAGCTTTTTAACGAATAATATAGGTAAGGCGAATAGAGATTAACTAGGGCGAATAAATCCTTTTTCTAGATACTTATTAAGGTATTATTATATTACAAGCAGTTCTTCTTATAACATACCGTATAGTAGACCAAACTTTAGTATTATACTAGGTTCAAGTTCTATCTTAAAATCGTATTTATCCTAATATAGGGGCAGCTGGTCTGCGAATCATTTTTTAAACTTATTAATTAGATTATAGTACTCCTTAGGTATAAGAGGTTAAGGGTTAATATACTACTTTGGTTCTAGCGCCTTTTTAATATCTTCCATTGTTATAGTAAAGATTTTATGGTCTCGTTTTCTTGCTAACAAAATAAAAGGTGCGGCTTATATTATATAAATTTTAAGGGGTTTCGATATATCATCTTTATATTCTTTACTGCGATCAGCAGTTGTAGTTTTATTATATTAGTTTAAGGTTTATAGTAAGGGCAATTTATATTATATTAAATTCGAATAGTCTTATACATATTTATAGGGCAGGTGGTGTTTTAAATAATAACTTTAGCAATAGGTTGTGCGGAATTTTAGTATTTCTTTAACCCAGCTAATTAAAGGGTTGTGCTGTTTTAGCCATCTATATCCAAGTATTATCTTATATTGCTTTAGGGGTGTTACAAATAGGGAAATATATTCGAGGTGTTTACCTATCCACATTTTTACAAGAGCGTAGTGCGTTAATTCGCTATATATTAAGGGTTTGCCGTTAAAGCCTTATAGGCCTTAGGGCTTATTAAGTTTCTTTAAATTTAGGCGTTAGGTTTTTATATAGTTTGTATTAATAAAGCCTATGCTAGTAGCTCTGCTGTCTATAAGGATTTGTATCTCCTTCTATTTTTTAAGTATTTAAATTTCGCCAAGTACATTAAGGGAGTTATATTATATATCAGCGCTAGAAGAGCCTAGACACTTATACTCTTCCACTTCTTATCCTAAGGCGCGACTTAGCCCTAGGACGATTTGTTTTCCAAGTTAGCTAAGTATAAGATGCTTTATAACAACCAGGTATAATTTGTGGAATAAGTATAAGTTAAGGAGTAAGTACGGCTTAAAGAATAAGTGCGATTTAAGAAGTGGGTGCGATTTAAAGACCAGAAGGAACTACAGCAGACTTTTTTAAAAGGGTAAGTTTAGTAATTCCTTTAGATATATCCTTTTCTGCCACATCCGAAGCATTCTCTATTTGTGGCTTGAGTTCTTTGTTTATTGGTTCCTAAGGGTACGTAGAATTAAGTGGCGTCAAGGTCCATAGGGTTGTGCATAGGTTTCGGAGAAGGGTCGCGCTTTAGGGTATATGTTGGTTTTATAGAGTCTTAAACACAAGGCGTGGTTAGCTTTAGAGAACGAGTTTATTTATTATATTAAAGGTCCTTATTAATTCATTAACACATTATAGCAAATTTAGGTAGGTCCTTTAGCAGTTCCCTACCTACTAACTATGCTCTAATTTTATCCAAAATAGCTTATTAAAGAGCAGTAACTTTAGCGGCTTTATTCTAATCCAGTTCGCCAATAAGGCCTAAAAATTCCGAAAAGAAGCTAGTAAAGTCTCGATTCCGTTATTATAGGTTTTTAAGTTTAGTAACAGCGGTGTGTTTACGGCTAGTGTCATTATACATTTATTCTAATAAAGAGATGAAGATTTCAAAATTAACAAAGGTGCCATTATAGAAGAATGGGTCCATAGTTTATACAGCGTCTTTGCTTAATTAAGATATCCTATAGCTAATCTTGCTAGCTTCAGTAGGGTATCAGTTATAGTTTGTTAAAAGTTTAAGGCGGAGCTTAGTTATAAAGGGATATAGGTTATTTTAATTTCTATTAAACATTAGAGGGTTAGGAAGCTTTTTTAATTTTATAGCAGGTACTAGGTTCGTTATAGGTATAGGTTAAGCTACTATTACTAGTTTAGGGTTTGTATTTAATAGGCTAGGTTTGCATACAGTTATCTTAATTTTATTTATAGGTGTTACTGTCAGGGTCTCCATTATAAGTGTATTAACGTTGCGGAGTTCTTTATAGAGTGTTTCCATTAATTGCTAATACTGGGCTTCTAGTGCAGCCCGCTACTAAGCTAAAGCATCTATAAAGGCTTCTTGCATTGCAGTTAACTATTCCCTAACTAGGGTTATAATGCTTATAGTTAACGCGTGGGATTCAAGGTCGTTTACCATTTTAATAGTAGTTGTTTTTAACGCAACATAATATAAGGGCGCGAAGAGGCTTCGGGAAAGATTTAAAGGAATAATATAAATTCTATCTAAATCTGAGGGTACATTGGGAAAATATTCGCAGGATGAGATTTAAGTAGACTTTGATTTTCGCGTTTCGCGTAATTGACATGCAATTTAACTAACTCGACACGCAATTGACTAACTTGACACGCAATTGACCAACTTGACATGCAATTCGACCAACTTGATATGCAATTAACTAACTTGACACGCAATTTGACCAACTTAATACGTAATTAACCAACTTGACACGCAATTTGACTAACTTAATATGCAATTAACTAACTTGACACGCAATTTAACTAACTTGATATGTAATTGATTAACTTAACACGCAATTTAACTAACTTGATATGTAATTAACTAACTTAACAACTTTAAAAGCTAACTATATATTTCTTAACACGCAATTAACCTACTTAGCAACTTTAAAAGGTAACTATATATTTCTTGAC
>Ga0307507_10002253_pt1 | contig 41161 bp, 52 predicted proteins | sample 7_EM_MG_FD_207223 | JGI IMG/M metagenome (GOLD analysis project Ga0307507, IMG submission 207223) | Populus trichocarpa ectomycorrhiza microbial communities from riparian zone in the Pacific Northwest, United States - 7_EM | ecosystem: Host-associated > Plants > Roots > Unclassified | place... | reverse complement strand
TCTTTTTCTTTTTCTTTTTCTTTTTTTTTTGGTGGAACAACGAACGACTCGATCGACTTGTGGACAGATGGCTTTTACTGAGTGCTGGCTCATGTGCCGGTGACAACGGTTTTGCAAGACGGGACAAAAAAAAAAAGGGAAAAAGAAGATCCCCCTTGATAACATGATAAGGGGAGGAGGGGTGGGTACTATGGTTGAAGAGCAGAGTCGAAGATAAAGTCTATAGATATTGTGATAATATTATAAAGACAGATGAATTGCAGCTAGATAGATGAAATTCTATTGCTTGGGGTTAGATGGCTAACTCGTTGTTCGACTTGGATAATACAGTATTGAATTGAGGATCGTGGGTACGGGTACTTAAGTTCTGGCTGTCACGGGCTACTTGTTCATCCGTTCAAAAGTTACCGGTATCCCATTGTACAAGTATCGTAGTCGAGTACTAGTATAGGTCGCATCATCAGGATCTCTTCCTCCTCTTCTTTTTTTCCCTTCTAGCCGTAGCGGAATCCTCGTGCCTACTCTTTTTTCCCTCGTGTGAGTACAAAAGTAACCGTATTGCAAGTATTTCTTAGTCCGGGATTGTGTGACGACATTCCCTAACCACCTTACCCCAGAAGTAGTCCCATCTTCATCCCAACCACCAACCTCCCCTCTCCTCTCCTTCCTGTCCTCTCCTCTTCTCCATCCTCTTCCGTCCTCCTACTCTTCCCCTTCTTTCTCTCATCCCCTCCCAACTCAAACTCAACGGTATCCTTAACGATATACAAGCCCCCTCCCCACAAGGAAGAAAAAAAAATCAAAGAATAAAAAAAGTACAGCAACAATCATGGCTCCACCGCCAGAAGTTCCCCTCCCACAACGGCTCATGGCTCTAGCACAGACTTTGCAGTTTGGTTGGTTCGTCGGGTATGTCTTTCTCCTCTTTCCTATTCCCCTCTTCATTTCTTTCTCTCTCTCGATCTATCTGTCTATTTCGTTAACTAACGATGAACGGGAGACAACAACAGCCACTTCACCCTCCTCCTAACTACTTTCCGCTACGCCCTCGCAGCCATAAAGTTCTCCACAAACACCCGGGTAGCCAGCGTCTGCTACCGCCTCGGCTTCCTTAGCGCGGCTGTGACTTATGGCATTGTCGTTTACAAGGCTTACCGACCCCGTGTCCGTAACGGACAATTACCCGGAGGACAAGCCGGCGTTTTGAAGGTGTTGGCAGACGAGAATGTCCAGTATTTGTGTACGCTACCTTTCTTACAATTTTTTATCTCCGGGAGGAAATAATTGCTAACGCGATTATACTGATGGAATGGAATAGTCATGGCCCTAATCTGGCTCTACTCGAAACCAATCTTTTACGCTCTCCTCCCATTCGCCGTGTACTCCACTTTCCACTTTCTAACATACCTCCGCACCAACCTGTTGCCAACCATCCTTCCCCCTCCTCCCAGCTCCGTAGCTTCCCCAGGGGGCCAAAAGCCACAATCTGCACTCTCAGAGTTCATTGCAAAGTTTGTCAAGAACAATTACGACTACTCTATGCACCTAGTAGCCAACTTGGAACTCTTCCTCTGGGCGCGCATCTTTTGTGGTGCCATAATATTCAGAAACTCTTGGATCCTTTTGACAATTTACACCATCTTCCTCCGCACAAGGTACTCGCAGAGCCCCTTCGTCAGGGATGCATTGAAGGGGATTGAAGTTCGTGGAAATGCGCTCACCGCGGATAATAATATTCCCGATGGTGTCAAGAGTGCTTGGAACACTATGAAGAGTAGTGTCAAGAGCTTTGGCGAGTTTACGGATTTGGGACGGTATCTCGGTGGTGGTGGTGCTGGTGGTGCTGGTGGTGCTAGTGGTGGGGTGGCCAAGAAGGCGCAGTAGAAGGTATCAGCGGCGGACAGGCGGAAATGGGTTGTCTTGTCAGAATGAGAGACGGGGATGGAGAGTGGAATAAAAGTGGAAGTGTATTCGAGTGGGGATTAGTTTTACAGTGGGAACGTTGAATGAAGTGTTTGTTTCTTTTTCCGCTTCTTATTAGTCTTTACTTTTCTCAGTTGAGTTGGATTCACTTTTACGCAATTGTGTATTTCTTTTTGTCTTTCCTTGCATCCGGTGAGTGTGGTACTTGCTGCTAGTCAGGGGTCATGAGAATGGACATGTCTAATGAGGGGGGGACAAAGTCAACGAATCGCCAATTCTATCATCGTTTCATTCCATTTAATTCAGTTGTGTTGATCGGATCCATGTCAAGTTGCTGTGTGGAAAGGGGGAAAGAGGAAGACCAAATACCGAGTGACACCACATGCCCAACATCGCGTTGATTCATTCACCCTTCTTCCCTTTTAAATGCTCTTTTATCTAGGCTTCTAAATCAACTCTTTTAACGCTCCAACCACAAACTCAAAATCACTCAACTCCAAGTATATCTATATCTGGCTAGAAACCCTAACCCACCCACTCCCCATCATAATCCTCCACCACCACCGCGATGGAAGTGTCACATATTTCAACCATACACTTTATCATGAAAACCCCGTCACCCACCTCGTATGCATCGCCCTCCCTCACACGGACCGCACTACCACTACACTTAAGGCCGCACAGCTAGACTTCATTCAATGCGACATTCCATTCCACATCACCCACGCATCACCCCACCCGCCCCTCCCGCTCCGTAACGCGCTTGCCGGGATATTGCTACGGCGGGGACAGTAAAGTCGCTGTTTATCCATCGTACCATACCGACGAATTCGGACATGTTTATTATGAACGGTGGTTTTTTGTTCGGATTCTGGTAACGGGTTTGTTTCTATGATACCGCCGTTACTGGCGCTGGTGGTGGTGGTGGGGATTTGTGAGGTGTTTGGTATGCTGTAGAAGAATGAGTTGGGATCTGGTAAGGGAGGAGGAAGGGAAGGAAGGAAGGAAGGGGGTATCTTTCCTTGGACGACGGCTTTTTGGGAAAGGGTGGAAGTATGATAATCTTCGTTTGGTTGTTGGGAATATGATACTGTCTTGCCTTGCATTGCCTTGAGGGTGGTTTCTTTAATGGATTGTGTGTTATCGTCCCGCTCGCTCGTGGGCTGGGTTGTAACTTATATAATATAATATAAAGTTGAAGCATGGGAAGGGCCTTCCTTACTTATCCCTGATTTGAAGTCTACGCCCCCGGGGCGGTTGGTGCTAGTGCTATCAGCTTGTTCTGCGGGTGCGTTTAATGGCTGGTACGACGTCCTGGGAATTGTTTAGTGTTGTTTGGTGTTATGCCGGAGTTACTGTAGTTAGTTAGTTATGGAAGGGAAGGGGAATGGATGGGGTGAAAGCGGGTGGGGGAAAAACTGTGGTTTAGGGGTTTTATCTGTTTCTCGTCGTCGTCGTTGTTGGTGGTGGTGGTGGTGCTCGTTTTTGTCAGGAGGGTTTCGAATTGGGAGGTTGTAGTGTCTGTGATGTCTTGATATCATTAATCTGTTTGATAATTGTGCAGGCTGTAGTCGTGGTTATGCCTCCGGTCGGTCTAGAAGAAGAAGAAGAGGTCAAGTTAAGTATCATATAGTTATCGAAACTCCAAGGCGGGAAAACAGAAAACTGTCAACCGCCAACCCCCACCCCCGCCTCTGATATAGGAACTCTAAAGTGAGGCAGATTCGGTTTTCTCCCTCTCTCCTCTCCTCATCTTCTTGGGATTGTGTGGGGTGGTTGGTGGTCATAGGGATGGAATGGAGGGAAGGAAGGTAAGGGAGTGTTTGGTATTGATATGGGTTGATTGGCAGACTTGTGCTGCGGGGGTAAGATCCGGGACTAGGAGGAGTAGGAAGGGGGTTGGTTCTTTATAAGGGGGGGAGATACTGGGGGATTTATGGATATGTGGTAGAAGTGCATTAGTTGTCCATATCACTACACACACAACTTCAGCACTAGGTTATTTTCTTCCTCTCTTGCTTGCTTACTAGGAGCGCATACCCTTCCCCTCCCCACCGCCTCCTCCCTCATAGGCAGCAACGCGGCAGTCCCGGGAAGGCGTGCGGAACACAGGCAGGGAAGAGAGAGGGGGGCTTACATCCCAAGTGTCTGGGCGGGGGAAAACGCTAGTGAGCAAACGCTTACTGGAGCAAACACTGACGCTCGAGGTCTTGAGCGGCGGGTGGGGGGGGGGGCTTACCACAGGTAGTTAGTACTACACTGTGCCCGTTAGCAAACTACTAGCCGTCGTACCTTATAGTACATATAGTATCATATCATACGACTTTAGACAAACTATGTAAAAAGCACCCCCCCCCCGCCCTAACCAACCAACGAAAGTGAAGACCACTTCAATCAATCTATTCACATCAAAACTCTTCAATGGAAAAGAAACAGACGAACAAACAAAAAGTCGTCCGGGGGTATCAAATCACATTACGTCAATCAAAGTCCGAAATTCTTGAAGGAATATCTATCTCCTCACTCTCAAATGTCCTTTTTGTTAGGGACCTCGGAAGGAGAAGGAGACTCTTAAGGGGTTTATTTTTGAAACGGATGGGTTCTCTATTGTAGGATGTACTGTGCTGTACTGTGCTGTAGTGGTGTGTAGTCGTTGTGTTGTTACGAGGGAATATTCAAAATAGATGCTTACTGTAGTCGAGTGCAATAACGGTCTGTCTGACTGTTTTTCTGGTATGACTGTGACTATAGTTATATAGTTATTCCTCGTTGTTTTTCTGGAGGAGATGGTTGGCGTGTGGTATTTCTGGGTTTTGTTCTGTTGTGTTGGTTCTTGGTAGTGGGCCACCATGCGTGCTGCTTTGTTGCTCGTCCGTCGTGTCATGTGTTCTCACTCGGGGAGGGGTGTGAAGGGTGTATTTGCTGAGCGGTATCGGTATATTTTAGTCGTGGAGTTGTAGTGTACTGTGTTGGGCTGTGGTGTTGTGAGGGGTGGGGATAGTATCGAGAATACCGGTATCACAGTGAATGAATGAACGGAAGGGTAAAAGTGCGGGTCCGGTGAGGGCGGGAGAGGCGTTTGCGTGCGTGTTGTAGTGCAGGGGTTGTGTGGAGTCTCTGGTATCATACCGATGTTGTTTGTCTCATCCAGGAGTATCACCACCGTGCTCCGGTTTGCTTTCTGGGGTAGAGGGGGCTGGAGCTTGGACCAGTTGGGGTTAGTATAGGGAGGGCTATATCCGGTATTAGGTATAGATCTGGAGGTGCTCGGGGAAGTCTGGTGGTTGTGCGGAGTCTCTGACGGCTTTTTAGTGTTGTTTGTCTCACCCAGGACGATCACTGTGCTCCAGCTTGCTTTCTGGAGATGGGGAGTAGGGGGTGGAGGAGGTAAAACGTTAGTGGTAGGGGGGCGGGAGTGAAAATGTGATTCTATCTGGTAGGGATGGAAATGTTTGCTACTCCGGATTGGGAGGTGGTTGATCAGTTGGTGGTTTTACTGTCTTTGGATAGTTATCGGGGATAGGTGGGGTGTCTAAGTCTTTATATATATTTTATCTTCCCTGTGATATATTCAAGCGCCTGGAACCTGCCATCCTGAATAGAGTAGATAGTACCAGACAGGTAGAGTACAGTACCACCGGTATGTACAGTACACTACAGATCTCGACTCGTTATGCAGTACAAACAAACACCTTTTGGACTGGAAGCTATAGAGCGACAATATAATATCTCATATGCAGCACGCTATCGTAAACGTGGCCCATGCCGAAAATCGCACGGCGCACGATCCACACCGAAATTTTGGAACAAACAAACCGAGCGACATCCTATGATCTATTGTTTATTAAGCGAGCGAACGAGTGATTATGTGCGTGTTTGCGTAATGTTAGTGCGGACCCTGCTTCGACGTTACGGGAGGTGGGCATTACCGGTATGCACGCTCGGACGCTTTTCAGGAGCTTCTGGGCGTCCCTGATGCTGGAGTCTGGGACCTCTGGGAAGCTGGATGTGGAAGAGGAGGAGGAGTGTACTAGTGCTGGTACTATTGTACAATCCGGCCAGACATAACCGGTCTGGGAGCTTGTGTTGCGGACTGACTCGGCGTCAGCCGGACGTCGCGTCGCGTCCTCTCTAGAGTGGTATCATGCGCACGCACAAACTCATATGCTCAGAAAAATCATACGCACAAAAATCGACGGTTTAGAAAATCATACGCAAAGTGATATCGTAGATATTAATGCTGTACAGATCTGACGTCTCCTAGGCGCCGCGTCCCATACAACCGGTCTGCCCTACACGACCGTTCCGTGGGTTTGTATCCCACTGGAACTTGGGCTGCTGTGATCCTCCGGACCACTGCGTATCTTCCCTTCAAACACCTTCAAGCTCTAAAACATGGTGTAAAAAAAAGTGAGGACGAGAAAAACCTCAAACAAATACTGGGTGTGCAGAATTAACGACATGATTGTACACTGATTGGTTGATACAATCCTTTTCACCATACACTAATAGAGTGATTTGGTATGTAGATTATAAAGTAGATACTACTATACATTGGGTTAGAGTAGGATGGGCGATCATTGAATTGTACATTGATCAAAAGAGTGTGAAAATTGCTTTTGGAGAACTGGTCTTGTAGATTGTGATATATGTTTATTTGGGATTTGCTGTGAGGGTTGGGTGTGGTTTGGAGGTTGGAGGGTAGATAGTGAGATGGTGAGGTGGTAGGTTTAGCATTGGAAGTGCTCAAAGGGTGCCTAGAGTTGCTAAGTGTGTAATAGTATGAAAGGGGTAGTGGGATAAATATCAATTGTGAAGATGAGAGTGTAGACAGAGTATAACACCTTTACTTGTAGGGTGGGATTTTGGTTTATTGGCTAGGAGTAGGAGAGAGGGGTGCTTGTTGCGCATGTTTCTGCAAACAGTAGATTTCGAATGTTTCCGTCTAATTTTGGTCGAAGGGAATTATTGAAGGCGCTGTGCAAGGTAGAGGATTTATCGGTCATGTGGAGTTTATTGGGGTTAGCTCTGGGGGAAGAAAGTAAGGAATGAAAGGTTAACCCTTCTGTACTGTACACATTGGTGAGAATTGGTGGAATAAGATTGAAGGGTTTGATGTTTAGGCGTTGGGCAAATAGTTAATAGTTTTCGTATATGGTTGGCTGGGGGTGACTTTCTGGGACTTCTGACTTGTAAAGCGATAGTATATGCTGAAGAGAGAGAACTTATGTTATATATGCACATTAGAAGTATCCTCTACGGAAACGGGAAACTAAAGTTTACTGTCCCACTGGCACAGTACTGACACCTTCACACTTGGTTTTGCAGTATTCAAGTCTCCCTTTGTGATACAAGCCCGAGATATCACACCTCCGCTCCTCAGACAAACCCCGGAAACAAGACAAACGAAAACCACCCTTCCGATAAGGAACAGCATTCTCCGGAAGCAATTACCAAAGCAGCATCACTGGGGGGGACTTTTCTTATCACTTCAAGTCTCCACCCTCTCTCTCTCTCGACCGGTAGGATAAAGCCCATAGCACGTATATAAATCTAGTGGAAAGAGTAGAATTCCGTAAAACTATGTAATCTGTTCATATCTGGGAAATGGAAATAAATAAATCTTGGGTACGCGGCCAGATCCCGCAATTGTTGGAGCTTAAAGAAAGCACTAAAAAAATAAAGGGGGAAAAGTGCAATCACGATAGGCTCTATGTGCAGCAGAACATGGAAGAGTGGTGGACAAGATGGCTACTCCATCCACCTGATAGCTAACGACAGGTCGGGAGATATATATCTCTGTCAAACTACTAACCCCCAAAACTCCCAAAGCTCAATGGACTCTAAAGAAACACACTAAACTGACAACTCCTAGTAATCTCTGTAGGACACCCTAACTCGAGTTAGTCTATTGCTCATCCAGCCTTACCAGACCTGCCCACCTTTTGGGCGCCCATGAATTCTTACACGAAGTAGGTGTGTACTGGGATATTTGCACGATGTCTTGTGGGATGGGAAGCCATATTTCTGCTGTGCTTGATCGCCGAACGCATTTGTGAGCGTGTAGACATATTTTGTCTTTTTGGGCCGCGGGGGGGGCAGGTAGGATGTTGGATGAGCACTTGGTAGGCACTCAAGTATTAAATGTAAGAGCAGGCCAACTGAACCACCCACTGGTATTTGCCGACTTACCCGGGGTTCTGCGGTCTACATTACAGCCGTCGAGGATACTGTGCAGTGGAGCTAATGTTACCATTCTAGTACAGCACCCACTCAACCTACTAACCAACTGGAGCCTCTCAATAAATATCATACCTGGAATATAGCACCTGTGAATGCTCTAACAAAAGTTATCGTTAGTGACCACTTTTAGACCAAAAATGATGTTTTTCACAGTACCCAAACTTAACCACCTGCTGGGCGAGCAAATCAATTTTTGGTAAAATAGTGGTTCCGGGGGTTTTTATTATGGTGTTTCGATATTGGAGTGTAGGAGGGAGTATTGAATGAACTGGGGCAATGCGAAATTGGAGACTTTTCAAATTGGTATCTTTTTCTGTGGGCACCTGTGTTGATTCTGGGTACCCAACTCTAGTCGTAGAGTAGACCATCCCGATTGATGAATGCTACCCACAGAAGGGAGAAATCCGTTATGGAAACACAAATTTCAGATTCACTAGATCTTTAGGTATCTACTGATATAGCTTTGGTTTTGATTGATTTGGATATGGGGGTGCAAATTGGGATTTTGGAGACTCTGGATTTCAGTCATTTTGGTGTGCCTTTGACCGCAGTTGTGCCTACAGATAATGACTTTTGTCCAAGAATTATGTAAACGGTATCATAATCTGTTATCACATAGAGCTAGGGGGTCTTGATGACATAAGGTCGTGCTCCGATAGTTGTTTTTTTTCTTCCTTGCATGTTATGTGATGTTTAATATTGGAATAGAATGATGCCTGTATATTCCTTATTTCGGGCTATTAGAATGGGAAATAAATTTAGATAGCGCGGCGGTGGGTGAGTGGTGGACTGAGAGGATTTCCTTGGAACTTGGACACTGTGTAGGAATAGTAGGGGAATTATGATATTAGCTTCTACAACTTCACTCCTCTCTACCTCAGTAATCTAAAAACTAAACTAACACTAAAAAAGAGAGGCGTGTCCAAGCAAAGCACAATTACCGCATCCCGACCCTTCCGTAAATTAGCACACCTGCCGGTATCTCTGTTTCTCCCCGCATGTCCACATTCCTCTGCGCACCTCGGTGATAATAAAGGTTGGCAGAATCTTCTCTGTGAACCACCAAAGCACTATCATGGAACGATCCATCTCACTCCCGAATGATCTGCAATACCCCTGTAGTTTCCATAATCAACCACAACCTTCTAACACTGGCGACATTGGGATATTTATCTATATGTACTGTACCGGAGGGGATTTTCTACGATCTTGGTACTTTAGCGGAAGTTTGAGATATAGGTTGACTCTAAGTCACTTATATTACATTACCTCAATATCACAAGCCTGCGGACACAGTGAATTGTGAGGCGCGGTTTTTCCCACTGGGATTACGGTTACGCACAGGTATATAAGCACAGCACCGTGCGGGATGCATTCGGCCGCATGCTGGCAGCGCCGGATAGCAAAAACCGACTGACAGCAATACTTACAAAAGATATAGCCTCCTTGGGCATAAATTTGTACGGGAGTTAAATTCGCGCTTCTCGGAATGCCCCCTCAACCAAGAACCACTTTATCGGAAAAAAAAAAAGTCCCCGAATTCATAGAATTGAAACAGGGGCCGATCCTAAGTAGCTCTATCTAGGGTTCCTCTCTGAAAACTCTAACTTTATTGTTGTTGGGGCTGGTTAGCCATCGGACTCTGCCATGGTGTTCAATATTATTTGTACATATCATAACCAACTACCGGAACTATATCTGACTGGGGATTGCCTGTCGATTCTGTTTCTGCTCTCTTTCTTTCTTTCTTTCTTTCTTTCTTCTGTTCCTCCGAGCTTGCTACCGGTAGATGCCTTGTTCTTGCCGGGGGTGGGTGGTGGGGACAGGCGGAGGGAAATATCAGATTAGGTGAATCGTGGGGCGATCAGATGTCTCACTTCGATAAGTCGCGCAGTACTGCGAATGATGAAAAGGACTATGGATATCATGGAATAAAACGATTGCGGCTGATGCTTTGGGGGACCTCAAACTTCGGGATAATTGAGTTGGGTGAGGGGGGTCCTTTGCTGCTACTGACCAAGTTTGGTGGATTCGAGCTCAGCGTGATGTTCCCTTGGCAAGCATGGATGATCACTCGTTTTCCGGATTGGATTGAACTAAAGGCGAGGGAAGGGGGCTGAGTGCATTCTAAGGGGTACCGTTGGTAAGTTAATGTGTTGTATGGTTGCGGGGGTGGCAAGGACTGTAGTAAAGCGACTCGGTTGAGAACTAAAGAGACAGTTAACGTAGCAATTACCGATAACTGAGAGTAGAGGAAGCCTTCAAGTAGAAATGCATCCGAACACGGCTAAAGTGGCTCGCGACTGGCACTGAACTCTTCTAGGATACGAGCTAGCTTCCAAATATATCATTCGATGAACCCGGGACTGGGGAAGGAGAACCAACCGCCCGAATCCGGGCTTCCGAATTATGTCTGGCTGTGGGGGCGAGTGATATCCAGTGTCATAGCGAAACCTCCCCAATGCATGGCACTGGTGAGGACAAACACGGGGCTAGAGACTTCCGGTGGGTGGTGAGCAGGGCAATTCTGCAAAAGGGGATATCACCGCAATTCATCCCTCGATCATCCCAGGCCCCTAATTAAATGCGCATCTCAACGCACTTTTCCCTTCCACCTCCAAAGCATGCCATCAGAATTCCGCGTATGTTTCCGCATCGCAACACCATCGGATACTTATATCCCGCGCCAAGCGAAGGCTCGGAGAATTCGGGTTGAATATTACCTAAATACCTCAAGGCAATAGGGGAATTGCAGAAAGCGACAATGGGGTTGGCATGCTGCTTGCTGGGACTTGAACGGGTATTCTAGAGGCCTGGGAGCTAACGCTATATTGCTGTATAGATTGCATAGCGGGAGAGAGACCAAAAATTCTAACTGGCAGAGGCTTAAAAATTATTAAATAGGTATTTCGGTTAATTGAATGTTGGATATGGGAGGGCGGTGCTGAGGTATTGCTTTGATGGAGCTGGATGTGTACAGTACGCTGTATGCTGCGCTGAAGATAGGTGCTCCTGTCCGTCCCTAGAGGGGCCTCATGCGTTTAGAAAATAAGCTGCAGGTTATGCGGTTTTGGTGCCCCAGTGGTGTAGCGCTGTGTGAATGCCTATATCCAAATCATGTTCTCTCGATGATTGATACTGCCGGCTGGACAGAGGGCGAGTAAGGCTGTAGGTCCAACCCATGGTGAACGCAAGGTGTTGCAGAGTACTTGTTGCCCCTGAGGTGCAGTGCCCCCCGGGACCTCCAAGGGGATAATAATCAAACTGCTTTTCAAGCTTCACATAGCTCCTGAAATTGGTAGGAGGGGGTGTGGATTGCGGTTATGAGGCCTTGATGGTAGAGGCACCTTCCGTAATCCGGGTGTTGACAAATGTTCCTCGGAAGGAGCACCTTTCGACGAAATTTTGGACAAGGCGTGAATTTTGGACCCTGACTAATATCCTCTTCCTCCTTCTCCGATCCGACCGGCTGATCTCACGGAAAATAACGATGGGACTGTGGAATGCAGTTGGTTTTTTGGGATTTGGTGGATGGGAGGGAGTACAATGTACAGTGCTTTAACCCAGACCACGGGACCGGACTTCGGTGCGAACACTATAAGGACACCCACCATGCATAGGTATGTTTAAGACGCACACGTCTGGAAATTCAGCTGTTATTTGGCATGCTATGAGAATAAAGGGTTTTTTTTCCAGCCTTCACGAAGTCCCTTCTTGTAAATGAAATATTTTAACGTTGTATTATTATTATTATTTTCTATATAGCTACCGATTAAAAATAGCCTATTTTTTCCCCTGTTTAGAACTTAGGATTGCTAGTCTAGAGGCGGGAGGCGGTCGTAGTGGACGGTATAGGTGTCATGTTTGGTGGATAGAGTTACAATATGACCACCACCACCACAGCCTTTGAACCCTTGAGATGCACACACGCTGTAGTAACCATACGTCACTTCTTCGTGATACACCGGGACTACAACAAGTGGCAGGTTGGTCAAGTCGAACTATGTAATAACTCCGCCTCGGCAAATTCAATCCCAATTGCCTAGGGTGGCCAATATCACAAGTCGCATTCCCACATCCACGGAATATCCTCGGCCCTCTTGAAGAACCAACTCTGAGACATCCTGGAGCCCGCTCGCCCCAGTCCGCACCTATCCGTCTATCCGCCCAGACGGTAAATCTCCGCTCAATGGGAAATCCCAATACTCCAAACTCCACGACATGCTGCAGTAACAGAGTAGCACTGTATAGAGTGCCTACGGAAGAGCGGGGCTTGGGAAAAGTGACATAGCCTACTGACACAGTATCATGTTTACTGGGAAATGGCTAACATAGCAGAACGTGGAGTCCAGCCCCTGCACAATAACGTCACCAGTATCATTATCAACCGCGAAGGTTATGACACCGCCGTATAATAGACCATTGCAGAAGTCTATCAATGCATGGTAAAAGCTTAATTTAATACCCACCCCATAGATACCGGTAAACCCGGGATCTGGACGAACACAGCAGTTCATATATGCCACGGTAGATAACAATTTTCCCCACACAACTCACAAGGGATCACTCGTTCGTTTCTCCCTCTCTTACTGGCCTTTGACAACCCTGGTCTCCCCGCCAACCCACCCTACCGGGGACCAAACAAAACCTCCAAAGGGAAGTCACAACCCACCCCGATTCACCCCGCACTCGAAATCGAACGGAACAATCGGAAAGAAAATAATAATTGGGGATTTAACCGCCCAGATGCTTGTACTGTATTGTACTTTTTTTTTTTTCGGTACACATCTATGGGACCATAGATTCCACGTTAACTAGCCGCTTACATCTTCCGGAATTGGCGGGATCTTGATGCGGGCTTCGGCAGATGTGCCAACACGTGTTTGGCTGGAGGGGGGAAAGGCGGGACGGGGAGGTTTGGGATTAACCGAAGGGAATGGGTATGCGGTGGAGTGAGTACTGTACTCGGGGTGGGATTCTAGAAAGAAGTTATGTTCAGGAAGTGGTATTTGGGGGTTGGGATTTGTTCGGTGGGGGCCGAGGAGGGATGGTTGTAGTTGGGTTGGATTGTTTTGTTTAGTGGTAGTTTATCTCAGTTCGGGGAGGAAGAGAAGGGGAATTGAGCTGGAACTGTACGTGTATGATATAGTGAGAGTAGTAGATTATTGTGCCAATATTGCTCTAACTACTGCTTATTCTGTGCTCTCGCGACAGACTACGATGGTAATACTACTTGTATGAAGTACATGATAATAAAGTGAAACTCCAAGACAAAAGAAAACTAGAAGGAACGAACCACCATCACGATAAATTAACTCACAACACAAACCCCCCACCCCCCGACAAAGGAAAAAAATCGACAGTGGAAAAGACAAAACTCCCGCGCGTAGTTCTACAATCAAAAACAGCCCGACCCTCGCATAACCGATCGCGAATTAATTAGCATCTCGCGATCGCTATGTTAAGAATAATTTCCCCGTCGATTGCCATCATCCTAAATTCACAATCCACGAATTAATATCACCCCATCCCGAGTAAAAAAGGGATATGTGGAAGGATAAGAAAGAAACGGCCGGGGTGGGAATAATAATAAATAAAAAAATGAATAGACGAACCTTTCTTCTCCCGTTCCCATATCCATAATTCCTCTCGCTGAGCAGGGTCATTTCCTCGGCGAGGCATCGCAGTCTATATAGATCTCCTTCGGGTCCCTCCTTTCCCCACTCATCGCTGGACCGGCGCGCGCGGAGGGTCGCGATAAATGTGTCGAAGCCTGGATCAGCGGCATCGGAGTTTGTTGAGTTTGAGGTTGTGGAGGAGCGGGGGCGGAAGGGGTTGCGGGTTAGGAGGGAGGTAAGCATTTTCGTTTTTGACTTGTTTAGTCGTGCTAGGGTATTTTTTTGGTGCACAGGGTGAGTGGGTGGTAGCGAGGTTGAGACTTTGTTTGGAGTTTGAAGTGTTGGATAATTACTTTGGAGAACGGCTAAAGCTGAAGGAGATAAGGGAGAAGAGGAAGAGGAGGAAGCTAAGGGCTTAAAGACTTGGATCTTGAGGAATCCGAGTGAAACGGCTCGGTGGGTTGGCAGTTGTCTGGCTGGCTGGTTGATGGGAGATAGACGGGTAGGTGGTGGTGGTGGTGGTGGTGGTGGTGTCTATTTATCTATCTGTCCGCTTTACGGTATTCTATTTATCAATTTAGGTTCCTACCGTACCGTGTTAGATTTGACTTACTGTACTGTACTCGAGCATGCATAACACCTAAGCACAGCAGACAGACAAAGCCAGCCCTGGAATGCGGTACAGCCAGGGTGCAGTACAGTACAGTGTAGCACCGTATGTGGGGTGGAATAAATTAACCATGATTAACTCTCAGTTTGGTTTATTATATCAAACAGTACTACCCTCCCTTTCCCTGCCTATCGCTCCTGCTTTGTTTATCGCGCCCACCCTGCCACCCTGACCGACCCTTTTTCTGCAAAAGGACAAACTCTCTTCACAACCATTTCGCAAGCAAAACCTTCGATCCATCCGATCGCGTTGCAGCTGCTCGCTCTATTTGATCCCCATTCTATATTAAAAACCTCAGGTGCACCCACCTTTTTGTTCTAATATTCTCAATGGCTGCGGTATTTTGGATTGGGGAGCGAATGTCTATCCCGGCTACCCGAATGATAGAGCTTCGGTATGATGGAGTAATAAGTTAGGTTGTCGCTATACCGTATGGTGGGGAAAAGGGGGGGATTCGAGGGAAGATGGATGCACCCACGCACGAGAGCAGATGACTGTGTTTTATTGGTCAGTTGGGGGCAACCAGACTCTAGGGACGATATGGTATCGGCTGCCTTGAAAGCTGGCTGTGCTATGGTATGGGATTGTCTTGTCCTTTCTGGCATCTGCTTGCCTTCCTGCTTGCTTGGTTTTGCACTACACCGGACTGACTGTGCGAGTACCTGTGCCTGTTGAGAAAAGGAGAGTGCTTTGCTTTGCCTAGCACCACGCCCACATGCACTTCGAGAACATACTTGCCGTATCATAGGCTACGATAGGCTATGGCGATGGTATAGTGCCTGTGGCCAACATGTCCTAGGGAGAGTATTTTCTTTTTTATCTCTCTTCTCTTTTGCCCTGTCTTCTTTACTCTCTTCTTGCCTTCGGCTGCGCGGCCGCCGTGTGAGGGCGAGGCGGGTCTTGTTACGGGTACTATCCTGTCACCGATTGTCTCGTGGTTACTGAATTCCCGTGATGACCGTTACATACGGTACAGCAGGGCCTCTAGGTACCGTAAGTTGAGGAAATAACGAAAGGGCTGTGGGCGGATGGGATGAGATAGAAATGAAACGTAGCGTGATGTTGATCAAGTGTCAGTTATAGTACCGGTATACTATGGTACGGGATTATAGGGGTGCGGAATGACCAGAGGACAAAGGAATGGATGTGTGTTGGTAGACTTGGCGGAGGCGTTTGTTTTTTCGACCATCATTTTGGGGGGGGCGTTATTGACGGATGATGATGACGATGATTATGGTGATATCCGACCATGAGAAAAGTGAGCAGTGAGCTCTTCTTGAATATCTTTAGCAATTTGTAATTGGGTCAGAAAACTGACATATGGCACCTCCTGTGTCTACAATACCGGTAATAGCTACCGTATGAGCGTTCGTAAGAGAAAGAGGGAGTATGACGGAACAAATGAGAATAGCTGAGCTACCAAACAACTTTCATACCTCTAATCGTTTATGATCACCAATATGCGAAACAGCTCATCATAACCTAATACCCCGACAACGGGCCCCTTATCCTCCTTATCTGGCACAACCAAAAACTTCTGCCTTAATAACCTCCTCACCAATCCCCCCTCCTCGCTTCTTCAAGAATCGCAACAGTAGCCCCGACCCGACTAACCTCCAACACCCTCACCTTCAACGTCATCCAAACACCTAACCCCGCCAGCGGTCCTTACCCGCACATATCCACCCAACTCTCCCCCAAGACTTCAAATCCCTCAACATTCCGACCTCGTACCCATACGCCCCACCCTCATTCTTCACAAACCCGAAGTCAGTCGAGGTCTTCACAACCTCGACATACGTGCATATCTCACAAAGCTTAATGCGCCCCACTTTGTAATAATTGTCCTCGAAAAATCGCCTCGAGTACCTTCCCGACACCGACAACAGGTCCCGCTAATCGCACGGATCTCGCCAGCGGCCTATACCTATTCCCCACCTAGTGCTTTTTCTGACGCTTATCGCCATTTCGATTTTCACGCCGCCGTCGTCGTCGCGTCGTCGGTCGCTGCGAGGGCTTCGGCGATTTTGATCTGTGTGGTGGCAGTGGTGGTGGTGGAGTTGCCGCGCGGGAAACCGGTTGCCGGGCAGTTCCCCGCGGTTGTCGGGTGGCACGGACTTCGCTTGCGCAATTGGGTAGGGTTTGCGCAGGCTTGTCCCGACGTTTTAGGCTTTTGCGATTTTAAGGTCTGAATGGGTTTCGGCATCGGTCGTAAGGGGGTGTGGGAGGGAGGGAGTGGTCGGTTGTTTCCGCCGACTGGAGGGGGAGGGGGGCGATGCCCGCGCTGCTCTTTATCGGCATTTTCTGTGGGGGCTTCTTTTGTGGTATAGCGGTGTTGACTGGGTTCCTGGGTTATGGGTTTTGTCCGGGGAAGTTCTGGGACCTCACTATGAGGGGTGGGTAGGTATGTATGGTAGGTATCTGTAGCGTGCGGTGCGGGTGCGGGAGTGAGAGATTTTCGGGGATCGAGCGCCACCTCTGTGCCTGCCAGAAACCTCCCCGTTTCATGGGTATCTCGAAAAGGGAACCTGGAAGCATGCTAGGCTCACGATGGCAGATAACTTATGATTCCCGCTGAGTATAAGGTCGACTGTAAGCGGTAGTTGGAGTATTTCGGCCATCGCTGTTTCTCAACTTTCTGGGATCCTAAGATTGTCTCAAAAGTAGACATCAACTTGCCCCGTTTGGGATGTCAGCGCTCTCGGAATGCTGTACTCGAGTACTGTAGGTTGTATCTTGAGTATTATATATTTAGCAGGGACTGGATGTTGGGTACTGGTAGTCCGTTAACAATAAACTTTACACTGCTTTAGTAAATCAGGGCATGGTATTATTGGTCCAATCAGATTTTTTAATGCTTGGCAAAGCGAATATTATAAGAGGCTCGCGAGTCCCATCACTAGCTGAACTAAATTTCACGCCCCCTTACTTCTTGAGCCTCCCGAAGGAGGTTGTAGCATGCTACTGTATTTAGAACACCTATTTAAGGTAATAAAAAGCACATGCTAGTAGCTTCTAGTTGGATTTTCTATCAATGGGTGTGAAGCTTTAAACCATGGTAGGAAATATTTAAATCCCAATGTTCGCGATATAGAGGAACGGTTTGAATCGTGAACGGGGCGCTACTGTCATCACGGTTCAAGTCTCCAATTTTTAGATGATACACAAGTTTCAAGTCACTCCTTATATCGAAAATACCCCCAGCACAATAAAAAATCCTGAGAAGCCGGTGAACCTAGAAGGAAAGCTCATTTTAGGATCCTATCTCCGGTACCTTTTGGCAACCTCAATATAGTTCTTCGTCCTCGAGAAAAGATATATATATGCCTCTTGAGGTTATTGTAGGATAACTAGGGCTCTTCAGTTTTATGCCCGAGCCTTTTCCACCTTACACATATCCATACCAGATCCGTGCCCAATACCACCCTGGAGGGGCTAATGTGCCGAGGATTCTCACATAGTCTCCAAGGCTGGTGAATTTGGGCTATACCTTTCCCCGCTAATTATGTGTAGTACATAATGAGTAGAATTCCTACGGTACAAGGTTGATTGGGCCAACAGTCCATGCTTTATATAATCCCGGAGTTAACGAGATGGGATAGGCTCCCCATCTGCTTTTCACAAAAATACTGAGGGGGTGTAAGGCTCGTCCAATCCTATTCCTCTTAAGACAAGTAGTAGGCCCGGAAAAGGGTTGTGGGGATGGAGCCCGAGGTCTTGTATTGCAATGCTCAGAATGGGAGCAAGGGTCATCTTGAGACTCTGAGGCTGGTGTTTGCGAACTGCTAGTAATATGTTACAAGAGCTTCTCTTTCTTCCTTGATTGCATTCCACTCCTACTAATTGAAGGGTAGCGATGGCAGTTCGTGTGGGTATCGGATAATTAGTATCGTTGGGGCTGTGTGATTTTACATCTTTCCCTATGGCTGTAATGAGCACACAAATGACCACTTCTGTTTGAAATCGCACAGAGAATCTCTCATTTAAGGAGTGAAAAATTCCTCCATTGAAATCTACCAACAACTTAGGAAGGAATACACCACCCTTCCCATTAATATCCCGAAATCCAGCTTTCAGTGGGATAAGTATTAGTTTTTAAGTTGACATTTCATGAAATACATAGTTGGCGCAGTGGTTAACATGCCAAGAACCAATTAGCCCCTGTCGCAATTAGTGGGAGCTTAGGACTCAGGAGTTCAATTCATGTTCACCATGAGCTATTATTGAACGATCTGTCATGTAGGGCAGGAGAACTAGGGAATTCCTGCCTTATGGGGACTGGGAGGTTGGAGAACTTAGCCTTCGTCAATAGGGCTGAGGTGATAGACTCTGACTCTAGACCTTAAGGCTGGCGATCAGCGGGGTAGCAGAGGAGAAGGAATGTCATTCTTTCTCTTACCTCATTTGTCTCGGGGAAGCAACATGTGTGGGTCCTAAGAGCTAACTTTATAGACGTTCTAGCTGTTTTCACTCTGGCAAGCTATTCTCTCCCTGCTGGTATTTTTTGCTTTGTAAACATACATTTTTTCCAGCAAAGCGGGGTAGAGATAGTATCCAATGAAATATATAATATTGGGGGGGTGCCGGACGGGCACGACCAGGATAAACACATGGTGTTGAAATAAGGCCCGCGTGATACTGTACTAACTTGGCACTTCAACACCTCATTGCCTTATCAGATGAACAGATCGTACGTCTCAGACTCTTGGTACTGTACGGTCTGATACAGAGACTAAGTAAGACTGGCGGGTGGGAGATCTTGGCATCCCCCCGGTTATACACCAAAATTCTCACACTTCATTAACTCAATGGACATGTTTTATGCTAGTAAGGTAAGCTCTATTGCTAGATTAATAATCCGTCCTATCATATTCACGAGTGATGGATCATGATTACTTTGTCTCAGGTTGTTGCAGAGATGGGGGAAGGGGAGCGCGGGCTGGTATGGTAAGGAAAACAGCAGCTCGATTGAATGGGTTGTATGATTGATGACATATCCGCCTAATACCATTAACTAGACGACTAACCAAATTATTACTCTTTGTGAAATTCTAAGTTGTGGGGGCTGATCTGGTATGCGTCCGTTTCCGACCTCTCGAACATGATATCACGGTCATAGATGATAAATCGCGAATAAGATATTATAACGAAGGGAAGTAAAAAGAAGGAATTTATTTTTTTGGTTAATGGTACAAGTACATGTACATGCAATGCAAAAACAGACATCATGGTGTGCTAGAGGGTACTCAACCTTACTTACTAAGAATGGTGAGGGTATTTGTAGGTGCTGAATATCACACTTATTCATAGCATCTGGCTCTAATCAGATATTATCCCCCCGCGATTGTCGCTTCGCAACACTAGGTGGTTGTGCCGTTTTGGTTCACTCTATCCCCCGGATTATAGAATTTCCTCCTCTTCCTCCTTCACCAATAGATTCGACGGGTGTAGTGTCCGGTAATCAAACGCTTTTCTCCTGGAACAATTCTGGTGATCATTGCCGTTGGTTATGGGTTCTTCATCCAGTTCATGGTTCAGAGTCATCCCTTCTTGGAAGTACTCCTTCCTGCCTTTCTTGTTGCTGGTATCTTTCGCATCGAAGCCCCGGGTTTCGGTAGAGGTGCGTTTCCCCAGGATTGAGGTGAGCGGGGATTTCCCCTTGGCCATGTTAGTAGGGGCAGTGCTGGATGTGGTGGAGGTGTGTGCCGCGAAGGGAGTTGATAGGGCCTCCGTCGTATCTAGCTTCTTATCCGTGGCTTCTGTATCATCGCCAGACTCGTATTCAAGAACCATCCCTTCTTGGAAGTACTCTTTTCTCGGCTTTTTAGTTACAGCACTCTTGACGATTGTGTTCTCGTTTGTGCGTTTTTTAGTGGACATAGTTTTCGCAAGGGGAGTGACCGAAGCTTTCATAGCCAGTGGAGTTCCTCGGATGGGAGCTGGGTGGTATCCACTCGCCAATTCTTCGGTAGAAGCAGAAATATTTCCGGGTTTCACTGGACGGGGAAGATAGCTCGCCGGTTGGCAGTTCGAGGGGCCAAGGCGTGCCTTGGTGTTACGTTGGGGTCTTCCGCTGTTGTTCGCTTGACGTGGTTTACGTTTCGATGTCTTATGTGGGCTGGCGCACTCCGTCTTCAACTTCTTTTGTGTAGGACCCGTAGCAACATGGTCGTCCTGGACATGTTTTCTGGGCCGGGGGATCTGAGGGAGAGGCCTCCGACAGCCGGAAATGAGGGTCTCGAGTTTGGTAGGAGGATCGGGAGGCGGAGGGCTAGGGGGAGAGGTCGGAGATTCTGCCTCTGGAGCCCTGCGTGGTCGATAAGTGCGCGGGGGGATTTTGGGAGGAACCCTGGTATTCCCTCGGGGGGTCGCGGCCTTGGCTGTGGCTTTCGAATCTGAAATTTTGGCTGCGAGGCGTGCTTTTTTGCGCGCTGGTATATGGCTTGGTTTAGCCCCCGTGGCACCTCGAGTAGGGTAGACTTCAATATCGGTCTCCAGCTCGAGAGCTCGTTTTTTAGCATAAGACACATGCTTACTCTTTCTAATAATCTCACTGTCTAACCCACTGTCGAGTGAATCTTCCGTTAGGGAAGTATCTGAGTCATCTATCCGTTAGCGCGTTATAATACCAATGCGGACCAGGGAGAGACGGAGGCCATACCTGGCATCAACTTACCAGGAAAATCCTCTCTATACTCACCAATTTTCCTGGACAGATGTGAGTGGTTGGGCATTCTGGTATACTTCTCTAAAGCTCTGCCTTGAGTGGACTTGGAAGGTACTGGATTGTCTGAAAGGGCTTCCGGCATGTTAGCACCTTTGGTATCAAGCTTGAATCCTCGCTTGGAAGAGGATTGAAGGGTGTTATTATCTTGGGTGCTGGGCAAATCGGCGGACGCGGCGGGACCGGGAAAGAAGCCAGATGAAGAGGGGGAAGCTAGAGGAGATGAAGGGGAAGAAAGAAGAGAAGAGAGCTCGGAAGAGGGAAGGGAAGAGAGCTCGGAAGATAGAAGAGAAGAAAGCTCAGAAGAGGGAAGGGAAGAGAGTTCGGAAGAGGAATAACTGGAGCCGGGAGAGAGCGCAAAGTAGCCAGATCTAGAGCAGCCGGGTGATGGGGAAGTAGAATATCCACCGAGGGTAGCAAACTCAGCGGGCCGAGTGTGGTCAGAAGACCTCAAAGTAGAAAGAAGGTTGCCATTGGTGGGGGGCGTAAAGCCAGCCAATCCGGAACTCCCGGGCAATGAAGTAGGAGGCTTGCAGGAAGTAATGACCGGCTCAGCAGGTCCATCACCGCCATGGGGTGAAGACTGCGAAGAAGCACAAGTAGGAGATCCCTTGGAAGTAGAATAACCAGCAAACCCACTATCGTCAAACTCAACCTCTTCACATCCAAAGAACGGAGAAGGAGAAGTAGAAATAGAGGAAGAACAAAACACATGACTCGGACGACCAATTGAAGAAGTGGTGAGCATAGGCGGGTCGAGATGGCAAGCATCTGGTATAGACGACGCCGCCGGGAGATGAGAAAGGCGAGGACAATCAACTAGGATGTCAAGCGTCAGTCAGCCAGTTACTTGGATGTAGTTGAGACTAGAGCGATTCGATTACATACCGGATGAAAAATCATCGTTGGTAGTATCGCTCTCTATAAGCCTATCCCCCGGAGGGCGGATTGGGATGTTGCTGGGGGCAGAAGGAGGGGGAGGGATTGTAGTATCCCCATGAAAGAAGAACGGGGAAGTGATTTTTTCCCAGAGGGAATTAAATGCGGAGTGGAAAACCATGTCGAATTGTTTTTTAATAGCGATAAGGAGCTGTGAGAGAAAATTGAGAACGAAGTTTAGCAGGAGACGGATGAGGAAGAGAGATGGATGGGGGAGAGGGAGGGGAAGAAAATCTCCTTGTTTTATGCCTTAAAGAAAAGGTGCCAAGGGGGGTTCCTTCTCAGCGACACGCTTCGCAAAGGGCTTGAGGCTAGCGGGTAGGGCGTGTTTGGGAAGAGTTTATAGGATTTATCACTCGTTTTGTTATGGGCGACCTTCCATCGGGAGGAGAAAGGGCTTGTCGTATGTCAGAGAGAGCGGGCCTAGATGAGTACTTGTAACTGATGCAGGGGGTAATACTCAGATATGATATCCTCAACGCTATCTAGGCTACCAGGGAGCTCAAATTTCACATAGCTAACTCTTCTGTTTAATCGAAGGTAGCTCCGGTATCCACAACCCAAGACCACTTACCCATTGTTCACAGAAAATCACTCGGCGATGCTGGGGAGAAAAGAACCTTGTATTCAACGGTATGAGAGTGATTAGAAAGCCTGGTTTAATAAGATAACCTAAGTTTGAGCTCAATGATTTCACAACTATGCGGGTTTTTTGCTCCTGAAACCCCAAGTACCGGATGGGGGCTACTAATTGCCCAGTTGTTATTTGATTCGGTATGATAGAACAGGAGGGTAGGTTGGGTTGATACAAAACACGAACCGCTTCCCCCAAATCTACTTCACGATAAAACATTTTAAAGTGTACAGCTTTTATTTTCTCTATGCAATCCAAGAGCTAGATATTCATTGCTATGAAGCTGACTGGCCAGCCAACAAACGATCCGTCCATCTATCAGCCATTTGCGAACAAATAGGTCGTCAAAAAGTATCAATTATTGCAAGGAAAAAAGAAAGAGATGAGAAAATGCAACATAACTGTGAAACACCAAGCCAACCCAACACTACAGATAGTTGTACCTTATGCCCAAGTATTTTTTATATTTTTTTTGCGACCATACTCTCCGTCTAGGAGATAGTCTAGTATGAATGGGAAGAAAGGGGTAAGATTTTGAAAGGGCGATAAGATATCCTAGATGGAGAGAGTTTGGGGACATGAAGGGAAAAATGAGGGAGAAGAATGAAAAAAAGCAAATGACTAGCCAACAACGGTTCCAAATAAAAGAGGGTATCTATAGCAAAGCCAAAGGCATTTGGAACGTTATGATGGAGGGGAAGCCGGGGATAATTGTGCATCGTTTAAACTTCAAGTGTTGACGTCTTAGCAAATAGCAAGAGAAATAGCTTTGTGGAGAACGGCGACAGGGGGCTTTCACTCCCGCTAGCGTTCTCTACCAACTCCTCAAGCTATCAACTTTGTTCGGGGCCCCATCCTTAAATGCGCACGGATCGTCCGCATACACTACCTCTGCCCCGTTGAACCCCTCGTACTCATTATTTCTAATAGCCTCTGTAAGTGTAGAGGCATAGACGATTGAAGCGCATTCCACATAGGCCACGATCCCTAGGCCGCCATTGTGCTTTCTCCTCGTCTTCTCCTTCTTCCCCTTGACAGATATCACTTCGTTATACCCGTCTTTGGGTCCGCTTGCACAAAAAGCTGCCTTTAGCTCTATATTACTCTTATCACTCGGACACTGGTACACCTTGATCATGCGAGAAGCGGAGCTTGCGATGAGGTCATCGATAAGAAACTTACTTAGCGGTTCGATTGCGTCCTGGGCCCAGTTCACCTCGACGTTGAAACGGCGATCGCATTCCTTGGCGTCTGGATCTTTATTGAAGAACTCCCAGAACACTTGTGCATCGGCCGGGTGAATAAAAGCGAAAGTGATCGAGTGAGTTTCTGGAAAGCTCTTGACATACTCAAGCGGCCCACCGCGTACCTTGTTCAATAAATACTCGGGACCTGGGGGGTCCTTAGAATATCTATCTGGAATGACACTGATGGTCAAAACTCTCCTGAATTTTCTTGAATTATAGACCATAATACTCTTCTTCTTAGCATCGTCGTAGATCTCCAGAATGCTCCTAGGCTGCTTCACCACTGTAACTTCTATAGGGGTTTCTGGTTCAGTTTTCGGTTCGATTCTCCTTGGCATTCTACTATTAAAGTCCGAAACCACTGGGGTAATATCAGTCTCTTCAATGAGTCTTTCGACTTCTTCTGTATCCATTCCAATTCCACCCAAGCGAGGAAGGTTATCGGTGTATCCTCCTGTGCTATCTCCAAACAGATCACCCGATTCTACCTCAAAATCATAGAGAGGCTCTCCTCTTGTAGTAGGCTTTGCTAGAGATGACACTTTTTTGTGTGACATTGGGGATTTAAATTTTGGAAGGAACAGCGGCGATCTACCTCGCCGAAGTTGAGAGTCAGTATAGCTTTCGCTTGAACTGGTATCTGAATCACTGGCACTGCCGTAATCAACCAAAGAACTAGTTATATCATCATGGCTTGTCGAACCCAATTTCTCTCTATGAGAAGCAGCACGAGGCAGTTCGGACGCCGCTCCACGATCTCTCTTTCTTCTCTTCGTGGCTTTCCCACCATCCGGTGAGGAAGAGCCAGCGCGTCCTCTCAGTTTGTGATTTCCCACAGTCTTTTCTTTTGCGCTGGTTGATTGCCTCTTCCTAGAGACCCTCGGGTCTTTGAACTGAGAAGTCTCCTCCCTAGCCTTGTCGCTTTCTGATGACTCCAAGAAGAGAGTTACAGGTTTGGTTTTGATCAAAGACCGCTGGGGCTCCGCAGATATAGGGGGTCCTACTGAAGTTGTCTTTTCGCTAGCAGACTTTGACATACCGGTAAGACCAGAGATTCCCCCGTGCCCTAAAGGGCCCTGTTTCGGGTCGGACTTTGGGTGGATATTTCCACCGGGAGGCGTAACAAATTTTTTTGCCCAAGCAGCCGGCTGGGATGGAGTGGGATAGGCAACCCTAGGCTCGATCCTCTGAATCGTCTGAATTTCGTTCGATGCAAGACGTCTGGGAGGTCTCCAGAGGTCAGCACGCTGTGCCTGTGTAGCAATATCGGCGGGCCAATGGTCGGACTGTGCCCGAGTGTGGAGAGACACCTCAGTTCTTAGGGCCGTTCTAGAGGTCTCCTTCTGAGAGATTTGTATTAGTTTGGACCTCAAACTCAATGGTAATATCACCTACCTCAGTTCTTCCATCGCGAGGCGAGTTTAGCTCCTGTACTCTCCCCCGAATATTATTGTGATTCTCACGATCTGATTGATATTCCCTCTTGAGCTGGATATCCACGGTACTGCGTGAGTCCCTGCTTTTATCCCTCATATTTTGATGCTTATCGGGAGCTCTGGCACCCCCACCGCTAGGGTTGTGAAGGCTATCGTAGCCCCTAGGAGTAGCATTACGGAAAGCGGTGCCCCTATCAGGACCCCTTACATCTTGCGAAGGGATTCGGTCTCTCGGTGCTGGTGGGGGAGGGTGTCTGTTAGGCGGAGTTATATGTTGAAGGGGAATAGAAGAACCCCTTAAAGTCCCATGAGAAACATCAACGATCCGGGGAGGGGGCTGCATGTGGATTTGTGCCGGCGGCGCCGAACCACGGGGGTGTACAACTAGCGCCGTCGAGGGCCCCTGAACTGGCGCTTGGGGATACATGAATTGCTGAGAGGGTATGCTGACTTCAATTGGATTACGGAATTGTTGTTGAGGAGGGTGATTTTCGGCTCTTCCTGTGATGGCGCTTTGTAGGGCTTTGATGACAGCCTCTTTCTCATCAACCTGCTTCTTAAGTTCTTCGAAAAGAGTCTCATACTCCTCAGCTCTCGTCTGGGCTGCTTCTATGGCTGCTTTGGAACTTTCTTCAATTCTCTGCTTTTCCGCTTTATGCTCATCCCAAGTCTTACCAAAGACGGTTTGATTTGAGGCGGTTTTCATGAATTCCAGCTCTTTCATTTCTTTTTCGACAAGCATTTGACGATAGCGAGCGTCAGAAAATTCTTCGTCATATTTCCTGCGAAGTTCAACTTCTTTTTTAGCCCAATCCTTTTTGTGATTTTTTTTAAGTTGAGCCAGCCTGAACTCCCAGTGAGAATTATTGTGGTCCCAGGTTGCGGCGGGAACCATGATGAGGTCGCGGATATTGTTTCCGCCGGCCATGCGCTCCATAAGAGTAAGAATTGTACTGGCAGCAGGGAATTGAGAAGCGTCCAATGGAGGTTTAGGAACAAAGTTGGCTGGAAGCTCTGGAGTAGGTGAGCGGGAGTCCCGTGAAGGAGGTTCTAACCTTGGCTCAGGCTGTTGGCTAAAGGGAACAACTATGATGTGACGGTCGCATTCAGGAGGCATTGGGCTAGGAATTAAAGACATCTTGAATATTCTGATGTTAGTAATAGATATAAGTTATTATTGTTACGCAAACTTACCTTTGGTAGGATGTACTGATATGAGAAAAATCTTCTTCGATCTCAGGTTTACACGCTGCAACTTTCCGTATTAGTGACGAGGCTTAAAAAAATTACGGAACTCTGGGGGTAGGAGGTGACCTTACAGATGGGACGATTTTTTTCTCCCAGATGGAATCCGCGGCTAGAAATGTCGGAATTTGTCTCTCGTTACTTGAATTTGGGGAATTCCGGAGTTGGCTTTTGCCTTCCCTCTACCATTCAGTAAAAAAAATACTTAGAAAAACGCAATTCCCAGTTTTGGGTGCTCTCACTTACCAGCACTGAGTATTGATAAATCCCGAAGGCGAGGTGTAAAGAGTGAGGGATGGGGAAGTAGGGGGTGAGGTTTGTGGTGAGGATTGGCCGCACTGAGGACAAGACCGCTTAGGCTAAGCCGCGAAAATAGCGAAACAAGGGAATTTTTCTGCGATGACGGAGCTAGAGATGGAAATTTTAGAGAAGGGGAAAGAGAAAGGGCAGAAGAGAGAAGGAGGAAGACGGCGCTTTCGCCTTCTGCCCGAACAATAGGTGCTCTGCCCTCGTCATCCACGGCACGTGACCACCAGAATTACTCGTAGAGCGAGTGAGACGTAATGACGAATTCAGGACATATAACCCCTGCAGGAATGCCGCGAAGTCCATATAAAAATTCTCAATTGCACCACACTGGACAGAATCAAAGCTTTGTTTTTAACCTCGCAATCATATTTGAGTATTCATATCTTACGCTGAAACCCAGACTACAATGGATTTAGGCATTCGGGGGTAACTTCACGATGTTTAGGAATATATGGCCAATAACTAGTGCTAGATCGTTTCCAGTTGACCCCTGGCCTTGGAGATCTTTTAATTATGCTTCATTTCGTTGCTAAGCTGCTTTCCTAAAGCTTGCTAATTGAGCTGATAGTACATATGATGAAACCTCGTGGAAATCACACCACCCTCCAGAAACCGACGTGTTTGCTGCCATTAGGCGCATTACTATAATGTTGGATCTTTACTAAGGAACATTCAAAGGTCATCATAGGACATGAGTCCCTCTTCCAACGCCTTAATTCTGTCGACCGGGCCACTGTCAGCTCAACTCTACGACCTCCGCTTAAGGTCGGGCTTCTTACTGCAAGGCCAAAAGCCTACTATAATACCTTGCCAAGGCAAAGTTTCCCCCCATAAACCAGAACCCATCTTGGCCGCTTCTCCTCCACATTCCCCTAAGTTCCCCCTCTTCGTCGAAGCCCCAAACAGGTTTTAACGCTCGAGCCATTCCATCCCCAAATATCTTCCTTACGGTTGACCGCATATCATCGTACCCCGTCGCCAAGACGATTTCGTCGGCTTCAAGAACATGCCCATCTGCAAACTCGACACCATTTGGCAAAATACGTTTGATCTCTTGGCCTTGCTTAACTTTAATCTTTCCGGAGGCAATCAAGTTTGAAGCGCCGACATCGAGGTAGTACCCTAGTATGATTTCAATTCCGATCCCAGATAGGGGAAGGTGGATAGATACCTCCACCACGCTCTAAATACTTGATGAAAAATCCTGCTCCGTCTGGCCCTTCGTCTAGCTTAAATCCAGTGGCTGCAAGACCATCCAAAGTTGCTTTATCAAGCCCCTCGATCTCCTCACGAGAATCCTGATGTAATCTTTTCAGCACTGGAAAAGTCGTACCTTGAAACATCAGGTCTGCATCTTCTAGCGGAGGCTAGACCCCGCGAGCATATTAGCCCCGTTTTCATCAATATTTTGGGTAAACCAACCCCGTCCTCTTCGTAAAAACCTCTCAGTAGAACTCCTAAGCCATTTTCACTGGTCATCACATATGTGGAGCTTCTTTGCACCATAGTGACCGCAGCTCCTCGTTCATAATAGTCCTGTGCAATGTCATGAGCGCTGTTACAGCAGCCAACCACAACTATCTTTAAGCCTTGCGAATCAGCCTTTGCCCCAGAAAACTGAGAAGAATGGCACAATCTATCGCCTTTGAAATCCGCAGCGCCAGGAAACACTGGAACATTTGGCTCTCCCGAATGGCCAGTAGCCATTATAACGTGCTTCGGGTGAAGAGTCCTAAAAGCACCATTTCGTGAAATTGTGACACTCCATTTTCTGTCAGAAGATGAATAGGTTGGAGTATCTGTAAGCGTGCTAGACATCCATATATTGAGCTCCATTGCTTTGGAATAGGCCTCGAGCCAGTCTGCTAACTTGTCTTTGGGAGTAAATACCTAGAATCGTTAGGCACTAGAAATTATTTGCCCCACAAGAAATGGGAGTGTAATTACCGGCCAGGTAGGTGGAAACGGTAAATACGGAAGATGGTCATAATAGACCGGATCGTGAAGCACGAGTTGGTGATATCGATCTCTCCAATTATCTCCAACACTCTCGTTTTTATCGATAATCAGACACTTTACTCCTAGCATCTTAAGCCTTGCTGCTGCGGTGAGCCCTCCCTGACCAGCTCCTGTATCACGAGCATCAAAGTTAAATATTTCGGCCCCCTTCAATCAATAACACTAATTTCGAGGGTCAAACCTATGATTAGAACCGTCGGTTCCTCTCCCACAAACTCTTGTTCGATAATTCGTGCATCCTTCCAGCACTTGCGGTCTTCAACCGTTCCGTGAGCAACACCATTTGGTCTCCGGGAACCCAAAATTTCCTCATGCCCTTTCAAGCCGTGCAGAGCCGTATAGAGTGTGTATGCTTTCCATTGGCCATCGCTCTCATCTTGGACGAGTTTGGCCAAGCCTCTTCCGGAACCGACATCAGTAGAGACGGTAAGAATAAGCTGGATTCCTTTTAAATCTCCCCTCTGGTCTACGGATGCAACAGAAACTGCCTGATTATTTTTCATATCGAGATTTATGCTTTTGATGCGGATACCGTTGGGGTGTTTGGAGGCGAAGGAAGTAACCTCTGCGGGTCCATGGAATGTGTGGAAATCCCATGAAAAGCAGAGATGGTCCCGCCAATATGAATTTTTAATGAACGACTGACGCAAAGCCGCTTCTTGCCCGGAAGTAAGGAACTGCGATAGGGATGAAAGCCAACCCTTTGCGATTGAGTGAAGCTCGGGAAGCTCGGTTGGCACTATGGAGGATGAGATAGTAGGCAGCTGTGCCGGTGTTATAGATACAGGAGCAGAATCGAGAAAGGTAGCAGCGCCCATTGCTTCGGAGGGTACCAGCCAAGTCAATCTTCGGAGAGAGTAATGGTCGTTGCGGGATTAATGGAGACTCGCACTGCCCTTTATACCATGAAAGCTCAGGTTACTTATCAATCTACCCACTAATTCATTGAGCCGCATTTGTCTGCCCTCCTTAGAGAATTTGCCACTCGGGGAAAACGTGGACCCGGTCTCGACCAAACCCCAATTTTACTAGAAGCTCAACACCCTCAGAGATTCAGTGGCTCAAAAAGTTTGAAGACTATTAATTTTGGTCGTGAGATCGGGGATTAATGCATCGTCATTAAATTTTCCAGCCGACACGGGAAAGCTTCAAGATTGTCTCCTCTCCGGAAAATAATAGGATTCGCTTGATAAGGTCGCTCTCTTGTCTGGGGCGCTTGTCCCGGCACCCCTAGAGCATGCCGGTACTCGAGCAGCAGTAGCGAGCGGCGTTTGCCTAAAAAGAATTTGGGGTATAGTTATAGTCTAACGTCAAAGTTCGGCTCTTAATCCAAATAGACTCTACTCAAGTACCGATATTCCAAGGGGCTAACACACAAAACGTGCCACCGGCTTCCGGTATTTTCTCCATCAGTAAGACTTTCAGTGGCATGAAGATAGTCCAAGTTCGGTAGGATTACCCTTTCGAGTTTTTCCGGCAGCGATATTCCATTTGTGGTACTCCAATCTAGTATTTTTATATCACCTCCAGTGTTTGAGCCCTCATTCCCCGCATGGGTAGCTGCCGTGTTACTGCGCAGTATCGTACTGCAACCCGCTTCTTTGACTCCCTCATGAGAGCACAAATCCGCACACGACCTACGGAACCGCAAGAATATTCATTCAGTTGACAAGACACAAATCATGGGCGATGTAATGGGACAATAGTGCAACTACCTACGTCAGAATAACACTGGTACTCGAGTATTGTAAAAGCTGCCCTAAATAGGGTTACAACTTAGTTTGGGTAACAACTGCAGGACTCCTATCGCAAATGACGGCATCTTAGGCAACACATAATATTAAAAAATGATAAGCCATCCGAGAGTGGGTAGGGCTCGGATGGAAGGCAATTAATGGCTCACATCCCTCAGCGGCGACCATACCGGTATCGTATCAACCGGTTTCTCACGCCCATGAGTTACCGATCCATTCCCCTTAGAAGCGTCCTATCTGCCTGCAGTATGGTGCTGGAGCACAATTCGTCTATCTTTCTGCCTGTCGGCGAATTCAGTTTACGGGGCTCGACCCGGACAAGCTCCCACGATCGCACGTACTCTATAAGGCAGCCCCAGCTCTCGGGTTCTTTACCTAACATAAAAGCAAAGACTCCACAAATCTCACACTGGAGAGAGCGTCTGCTCGGCTTGCCGGCGAGCTGAGACTTCTTCGCTTGGATTTATATCCAAAGCTAATTGGCTCCAAATCCATCGGGGGTAACTCGATTTGGTAGGGAGAGAGACGACTCTAAGAAGGTTATTGTGACCCAAGCCCCATGTACTTGACCGGACTAAAAAACATGACCCAAACTACCTGTTCGTCGAGCCCATAAATAAGGAGAGCGAAAAGGAAAAGAGAGGGTTAGACCTCCGGAGCACAAGCAGTGTTAAATACATCCTAATGGCCATTAATCAAGGGCTGCTGCAAAAGATACGGTAGTATAGAAATAGACTACCAGTAAGCGCACTGTAGGCTCCTTAAATAAAACGCAGACCCTAGTTATCCCTAAAGGCCCCCAAACGGGTTTTGAAACTAGCTAGGATATAGTAGAATTTGTAATAGCTAGACCTCAAGCCAATATGTTTAGAAGCCCAATCATCACGTTTTTTACGGTAGAGCAATGGCTCGTTACTTATCACAACTGCAATACATATGTGGGACACTTTTGGAAATGAAAGAGTGGCGGTGGCCTCTACAGGGGATACTGGAAAGACCCCCCCAAGATATCCTAGCTGGCCTTGCATAAAAATCGAATTCTCTAAGTAGAGAGAAATGCTGCAAAATCACTAGACGAACTCTAAGCTCCGATGTTCAGCACTTCAGGATACCCTAAAAGAATATTGGATTACATTACTATGTCTTTTTCTCTCATAATTGGAAGCTGTGCGACAAAGTAGATAAGTATCGCTGATACTGCTGAGAGGCTTAAAGCCAAGACTCCACTATTAAACTAGTGAAACTTTAGAAGGACAAGAACCATCATACTGAATAAATGTTGAAACATCAACGGTTCCATGGCTCAGTTGGTTAGCGCGTGGTGCTAATATCAGAAGATGTTAACGCCAAGGTCGAGGGTTCGACCCCCTCTGGAACCATTTTTTTCTTGTTCTCATCACAATAACCAGCTCACAAGCACACAAAACCAGCCGAGGCAAGCCGTTTTGTTTTCCCCGAAAGCAGCCTACTACGATAGTAGGGGTTTAGAGATGAAAATTTTCGATACCCAATCTCATCTGAAAAGCCACCTCCCACAAGCCACTGCGGACGCAGGTATTATAACTAACCGCCCGTCCCAAGTTCGGGATGCCATTGTGAGCCGGCGAAAAACCACACTGGTAATATCTCCTACATTCGGCTTAAAGCATCTCACTCTTCCGCTTCCTAGATCCTCAATTCCAACCACCCCAAAGTAACCCAGTGCCGAGCAAGCCAGATTCTCATCACAAGAACCCAATCAGCCCTCTCCCCTGGGCGACCGGATTGATGCAGCTCTAAATCCAAATAGAAAGCGATCTCGCACCACAGGCCTTTCCAGGATACTTCCTTGCCTTCGGTACGTAAGACTTACAGACACCATTTAAAAACCTGCGCAAAGATGTAGGAATTACTATGTCTCTTGTTTTGTCAGCAGGTCACCGATCCGGAGAGAGACCCAGCACAGTCAGCCGATCAAGTGCCAAAAATTCACAACATTGACAAAGCGGGCCTAGCATAGTTTTATTCTAGGCTACTATAAGAATACTCGAGTAGAATAAATGGACCCTATGCTAGGACATTAGACTCCCCTCTCCTAGTAAGGTCTAGGATTTTTTTCTTCTCCCTTGCCTCTCTCCCAGAAAGTAGGTTCTTTGGTGTGTTTTTTCTTTTCTCTCCTTTCCTAGAGGAGGGGATTCTAGACCGCCCAGCGTAATGTCTGCTCATCTCACGGTTGTCCAGCATAGCGGTGGAGATAAGTGGAAAACCGACCGAGTGACGAGTGACTAGCTATGAAGGCCTCTTAAAGACCCAATTGGCCATGAGAACCAACTTTCTAGCATCCTTTACAGTTTCCCCATTTCTAAGAGCCATGTTTTGACCTTCTGAACGATAGGATGCGGGAATCCCTACTATGGTTCTGTCTACCACTGAACTTGGCACTTACGTAACTCTCATACTATCCTCATCAAGCTAATCTCTTACGATCCCGGTATTGTTTTCTCTTCTCTTCTTGGCTTCCCCCCCGCCCTCTACCCACCACCCCACAGATTCGCAGGACAAGTTCGATAAAACCTCTCCCAAGTGTCCCTACCATAGCAAGTGACCTACTTTTTTCAGTTCCCCTCATTTTCCCTTTCAACAACAAGCTTATTCCTAATGATACGCATCAAGAGGAGCCAACAGTGACACCTAGGATCACCGATAATCACTCGCTTCCGCATCCAACCTCCGGCTACAGCCCACTAGTACTTCTACCATTACTGCTACCCCTCCATTACAGTTAGTGGAGCGAAAGCTGGTTACTAAGCCCCATAGACCCCCCCACCGATTATCTAACCAGCTCCTAAGCGGTCAGTCTTGTGAGCACATTTCCAGGCGAAGTGACATGCTCGGCCAGAACTTTGCACTCATACAATGTCCATAATAGATATCACAAATAAGGCTGGAGAATGGATAGAGATGAATCCTAGGAAGTGGGGGCCGTTGAAGCATGGTATATTCCTTGGTGATCAACAGCCTATTGGGAACCTCGGTTTGGTCCCCGCCCCTATCTTTCCAAGCCCTTCCTTCTTCTTCCAAGTATGCAGCCCTCTGGTGATGTAGGAGGTATCGTCCGTCGTTATGATACACCTACCCCCTCTTTTCTCCACACCTTTAGACAGCCTCCAAGTACAATTGTATTCCAGTCACGGCCCTTCAGACCCCCTAGAATCACTAATGTCCCTAACTCGCTCGATCTCGCGATTCAAAGAATTCAACCTACTAACAAGGCTCGCCTCAATGCTGGCTTAGAGGCTTCGATCATTCACCAGAAGATGCTGGCATGAAAGCACTTTACCGGATACGGTCGGTATTTGGTCGGGAACAAGCTACAGTTAACGAGGCTGTCACCATTCGACCCCGCGAACGCTGCACGCAATATTTATCTTTCTAGTGCTCGACAGTAAGCACCCGATATGAATCTTCACCTAGGCGCAATTCAATTACTCCACCTAAGCAAGGATTCCCTTCTAATTTACTAACCCAAGACTTATCCTCACCAAAACACTCCTCGACATTGCAGCTGTAGGTTTTATGTCCGGGCTTTTCCGCCTCCCCCCTACATCCAACTCAGAAATATGGCAGCGATCCTCACTTGTCAACCTAACTTGCTTTCCGCAATGGGGTTGTGTATCATCCCATGGTGGCTAAGAGCGGCAGATAGCCAGAAGCCCTGTGCAATCCCTGCATGCAAGGAGATAATGCACAGCTTACCTTAGACATGTGTGCGACGGAAGATTGAGGATTTACCAAAGGCCACGTTTTCGATCTAGGTTTTGAATCCCAAGGGGCCAGATGATCGTGTTCATCCTTTTGCTCGAATGCCAGGAAGAAGGACGCAGGGTCCACGGTCAGCCTGCCAAGGCGGAAACAGCGCCCGAGTGCAAAGTTATGATCACGAGTAGATCATCACTCTGGTTCAGCTTTTGCCGATATCGATATCTAGCCTCATAACCTCTTTTCCTAAGAAGGCCTTGCCGCCTAAGCCCTACTTAGCATAGTTCCGGGTATCAGGAACCAGGTAGCTATGGTACCTCCTACCTAATTTCACGCATTGCAGTTTTATCCTACCACTTGGCTTTTGACTTTTGGCAATTTTCACCCTTGAGGCAAAGAACTCGTCGTAATGCAGCGAAGTAGATTCCTATAGGTACAAGGCTAGGAGAAGGAGCCCAGTGAAGAGTGGCGGCCGCAATGCTGTCGACATGGGGTAAGGTTGTTAGAAGGGAAGGTTTCGGTGGCAGCACATGTCAGTCCAGTGTGGTCCGAATGAGTGATATCTAGCGATCCTGCAGTATCAGCTTGAGCAGTAAGGATTAAATTGACGTTTCCGGTATTGTGTATCTGTAAAGCACCCTGTGAACAGATATGTGAAGTGTTTAAGTTGACCCTCTTCAGCCTAGCGACCTGATGGGAGTGGAGGAAGAAGCCCTTGATCCAGCGATTAAGTTTCATACTTCATAGCGACCTCCGACAAATAGGCAGGTGGGGACCCTTGTGCCCACTGCGTTATCGAGCAAAAAACTTAAGCCTATCGTAACGGGTTGAACAGGAGAAAATTTCCTATAGCGGGAAGATCGCAGGCACGTGAAACAACCAAACCCCATAACTTATCTCCCCAAGAAACAACACCACACTTAGGAAAAACACCCTAAAAGCTAGATTCCAAGCGACGCCCTATGCAGGCCTCCCACCCCCACTCTCGAAAGACCCATGCCATCCCCATCAATCCACGCACCCCCCTCTCCCGCCGAGAAGCCACCACTTCTGCCATCTCCTCCGGACGCCCAGCTCTACGTGCCGGTGCCCAGTGTGCGCCCAGCGTGCGATCGTATGAACAATAACCTGCGACTCCCCAGCATAGGATAGATCCACCCCAGTGGGCCCTAGCGACACACAATTCCCCGTGACGCCCCTGCTCCCGAGATTCTTCGCGAGGGCTCTTGCCATTCGCTCGATTGCGCCCTAGCACTTGGTGCAACAAGCACCCGGCGAAACCGACAGCTCGGTCCGTCAGCGAGCTTCTGAAGGATATCACCTTCACACCAGCACTCATGTACGGTGCTGTAGTCTGCGCAAGGAAGTATCACACCTCAACGCCCATGTTGAAGAGACCTCCTCTACTATCCTCGTCGCTGTCCTTTTTGGAGAGGATCCCCATTCAGGAGTAAGAGGGGCGGGAGGGCATTTGGATGGTGCAGCTTATGAGTTGCTGGCAGGTCGGCCAGGATGGGACTCACGCAGGCTTGGAGTAGGGTTGCTCCTGACGGGTGTGAGTTGAAAGGAGGGGGTTGTCACGCAGGTAACTCAGGAGTATGGTATGATAGCGAATTAAGAGGATAAGAGCTCTGCGATAACCTTTCCAATGCCCTTTGTGGCGCCGGCTGCCGGACCACCCTCTTTCCTTCTAGTTAGGGTTATTATGATGTAGGTTGAAGGAGTTAGTGATCGTGATGATGAATGATTGGCTATCAAGTCTTTGTTCCTCGTGCCTGAGTTGATCTTCGTCTCCATCTTGGGCCCACTCCATATATTCTCACATTCTTCACCTCCCTCATTACCAATACACCTGCGACAATACCAGCCAGCACATCCCTCCGTCCCTCCCTCTGTAATTGATGCATGCCCCCCTCCATCCTACGCCGCAAAGCTTAATCCCCCTCTCTCCCTCCCTTATCCACCAACGCACTTACTTACCGCACATGCAGTGCCAGTACCTCCCTAACCCCTTGTTCATTAACCCATCCATTCATCCATCAATAATTCCACGAAGCCCGCGAGAACTCGTAAGTGGCAGGCGGAGCTCGAAAAAAAACCCCATCTTATGCAACCTAGCATAACATAACCCCCTTATCCCCGACCCCCCCCCCAAAAAAAAAAAGAGATGGCTGCCATGTGAGTTTAGGTCCCTGATTTTTTTAAATGGTATAAGTTAGTACCACAGACTTTATCATCCCTCACCATGCAAACTTATTGTTATCTTATCTCATTTTATTCGTATTCATTTATTTCCAGTCCGCTGGGGGTACAGTACGCCCGAATTAGTCTGGAGTGCGTGGTAGTGGCTCCATGGGACGGATGGAGGATGAAGGTGGGTAGCTTCGGAGTTAAGGTACAGATGCCCGATGGAGTTTAACAAGGTCATTACCGGTACGATGGTCTGGGCATGCGGGCTCGCTCGATATCTACAGAATTTTTACCTCTTTTTATCTTTCCCTTCCTTCCGATTCTCCCCCTTCTCCTAATTGCTTTTGCTCTCGCTTTCTCTCTTGCCTCCGTCTCTTATTTTCTCTTCTATCCCTTTCTAGACACATCACTCAGTCAGAGAAGGGTTTGTCGTGGGTTTTTCATAAGCTATTATGCATTAGGCTTATACCTGGTAGTTATTGCACTTGTGGCTCAGGAGTACAGTAGAGTGCGTTTAGGTAGTGTTTGCTCGTATCAGAGTGGCGCTGGTACGTACCGTAGAGGCACTATAGGTTTAGCATGGCGAGATGTCAATCATATATAGGGAGGTTTTCCCTTCTTTAGCCCTTGTACCATGGAACGGGGGGGTTGTATGTTCGCCTTGGGTAGAGTAGAGACCCGACGAAACGGGAATAAAAATGAGGGCTAATCGCGTCACATTGCATTGCATTCGAAAGAGCGGGGGAGAAAGCGGAGGGAGGGAAAGGTTAACTCTGGTACTGTGCTTTGTGCTTGTGTTTGGGCTTCCAACCCGTCGGTGTAGGGGTTTTCGATTACCGTACCTTGCGTGGTGGATGTGTCCTACGGCAGGCTCTGTATGGAATGGTACAAGTAGGGTAGGTGGGTATGCAAGGGGGAAGCAGATCTACCCTGAGATGAATGACTGACTGCATCAAGCATGGATAAGGTAAGGTACGACCTGTATCTAAATTAACCACTCGATTGATTGCGGGGCGAAGAGCAACACAGGCAGAATTACGATATCACTTTGCGGTGAAGAATGCCGCCCTCCACTACACTATTCCTGACAAGACACTCTTCTACACCGCTGTGGGTGAGTGAATTTAGGTGAGTACCGGTATGTGTTTTCGGTCGGTGCGAGTGAGAGTAGTGAGTAGTGAGTACGGTAGATATCATAGAAGAATTATTAGTAGATTCATCATTTCATAAACGTGAACTAGACTTAACCGCGTTGCCCATCTCTCTCTTCGCTCGGCCAGTATCCATCCGCTCGTCATCCAACGCAATAGAAATAAAAGACACGACCCCTCCTTAATCCTTCTCTCAATAAACAAGGCAAACCCTCTTTCCAACCCACTCTCCGCCATCCTGCCCAATAACCTCCTCGAACAACCACCTCCCCACATCCCCCCTAGAAATCCGATACCCGACTGCAACGCCCTCCACATCCCCCCACTTCTCATTCCCATTCTTAACCCTCCCCGCATACCCCGCGCGCACCGCGCCTCCCGCCGGTCCATCGGTCAGCAACCCGGCCCTGATAACAACCCACTTTAACAAACCTTCTTCCGCGGTAGCTACAACACCCTCCATCTTGAGCTTGTCATCATGAGGATGCTTAAGCATCCCGTACAAAGGTTTCATCACGAACGGCAATTCCCCGGGGGCCAATCCGGTAGAACTGATTACCGCCATCAAGGGCTGCTGCCACTCCCCTTCCGCTACTCCACTCTTGAGTTCGCGGAGCCCGGATAATACGGCCTCGGCGGCCTCCTGGCATATGTGCGGATTATCTAGCATCGGGCGGAACGGGTTCAAACCGAACTTTGGCGCCCCACCGATTCCCGAGATTATGTATTTCCGGGGGAGGGAGGGGTTCGTCTGCGAGCGGAGGGTTTCGAGAACGGCGGTGGGGGTTTGGACATTTCCCTCCGTTATCGTTAGGTTTTCCAGGATATTTGGCGGCAGGGTTGAGAGCTGGCTGAGGAGGTGGGAGGGGCGGCGAGCCACTAATTGGGTACGGTACGGTAGGTTAGTTGATCCGCCGAGCGGGGATGTAATAGAATGTGGAGAGGGGGGGGGGGGGCAGGGAGACTGACAGGCAGAACACCGACACCCGCTCTCAAGCGCCAACTTCAGCGCTGCAAGCGCGCATCCGCCTGTAGGGCCAAAAAAGGCTACCTCTTTGACTTCAGTAGTAATTGGTTCCGACATTTCTCTAGCCTTTTGTTTTCTTTCTCTCTTTTCTTTCTCAGCTCGTCTCGTCTTGTTGCCTTGCTGCACGTCAATCGATTACCCCATCCACCCACCGCCAGTGGAGTTGCTTATATTATCCTATTCGGGAAGTAATTCATCCGTCTCCGTGCCCAGCCACAATTTATCCCCCCGAGAAACCCAAAGAAGCTTATTTCCTTATCGCGCTTCCACTGGTACAGCACCAGTATCTTTTTTCAGCAGCCCCTCCCCCCCCCACTTTGCTACTACCGTACCGGTATTGTGTGAGCACACACTTACATGATTGACATGACATGACTTTCCTCCCACAAGCAGCGCAGTCCATCCATGACGAACCGCCCCGGCAGCACCGGAAAATGTGGGTAACGCGTCCCGGGGCCAGAGTAATTGTAAAGTACTGTATGTACTGTTTCCCCAAATGCGGATGCAGGGCGGAGCCCGGAAGTATGGGAATTGGGAGTTTTTTTCCTTTTTTTCTTTTAATGATACTGTAGCTATTATGTCGCTGCTTTCTCGCTTGCTTGTACAAATGAGCGGGCATGTGTATTATATACTGCGGGTCTATTTTATCGGGTGTTGATGGATACACTGTCGTGTGGACTACCGGTATGGAGTGCAATACTGTTTTGCCCGTTGGGATGGGATACGGTAGATAGAGAGAGGTGCGGTAGGCAGGAAGGTGGGTGAATGGGTGGCTGGAATATCCTATTAGAACTTTCTCTCTTTGGGTTAGCGCTGCCGGCATGGGGTTCATGATAGCCGTACTATAATGGATTGGGACGAGCACTAGGAAAGTGCAATAGAGGTTCAAGTTGGGTAGGGTTGTCGATTGGTTTTTCATGTTGGGGTAGCCGAACCTTTCTCTCTTTCATTGATTCCTTCATTCATTCACTTATCCAGCAAAGGGTAGTAAGTAATAGATTCTCCAGACGATTTATGTGCTCCCCGCCCTTCGGTATCGATACTATCTTACAGTCTCTTTTCCTTTCGGTAGTGAGTAGCCTACGTGCGCGGATGAGGATACGAGGCTTGGGATGGGAAGCAAAGTACTCGAGTTCTATTAATACACTCGGAGAGTAGAATACCAGCAGGAAAAAGAAGGGAAAAAAAAATTGTTGACTATCGTGCCGGAAGTATCTGAACTCCGGTGCAGTACCAGCCCCCACCAGAATTGCTGGTAGAAGGAAGCGCAAGAGCGTGGAGACGGAGTGTCTCTCCATTGGTATTATATTGCCAGTGTTCCACGTACTGTACCGCTTTGCTTTTCTGCTTTCTAACCTTCGCCATTAGACACAACAGCCTACTCGATCAGCTAACATCACCACTCACAGAGATAGCCGTGCCTTTCCTTGCCCCCCGACCCGCCCTTTCCCAGCCTCATTAAAGTCAGAACATTTCTCATCATCATAGTGCAAGGTGCAAGAAAAAATCGTAAGAAACTGCCCACGACAGCCTCAGCACCAACCTACCTTAATAATCCACAACATTACACACTCTTTATAAGCTCTTATACGCTAAACTTCGGTGGCCTTCTGTCGTATCGTACGTGTGTAGAAAACGGGCTGTGAACTTATACGGTAGATAGTGTTACGGGCTCGGTCCCGCCGCTATTACCGGTCCCGTCGGGACCTCCGTGTATGCCGGTGCCGGCCGTTTCGCGCTATCGTACCTGAGATGGTGGGGGGAAGTAGTACTTGGCCGGGAGAAAACATTGTGTTTTTTACTTCCTAGGCTCTTACACGTACGGTACTGCACGATAATTACAAACGGGAGTAGTGGGGGCGGTGGTTGCACTCGTGGTCGTGCTACCCGAATAGATGTACTCGTACACAGCACAGTTTATACCAGGGTTAGGGGATGTTGAACTTGCACTTCTTTCTTTCTTGATTAATCAATCAGCCAACCAATGAGACTCACTCCGCTTCGAAAAAAAAAACTACCGAAACCTTCAGCGTGCAGTACCACATCTACGCCAAACCTCACTAAATACAGCCCACGGAGGAGGAGGTGGGGGAGAGAATCGCCGAGGTGCGCACGATCGTCTTGGGAAACCGCTTACAAGAGAATGTTCGGTCCGCAGATATATTGCTTGACGCGGGAAGCAAGGGGGGGGGTAGAATAGATGGCTTATATAACGATTATAGCGTATTTCCTCGATTTGATTTGGCCACAGGGTGTTTATGGAGGTGGTAGCCGGGGATGGATTGGGGGTTGGG
>Ga0307507_10002252_pt1 | contig 41167 bp, 13 predicted proteins | sample 7_EM_MG_FD_207223 | JGI IMG/M metagenome (GOLD analysis project Ga0307507, IMG submission 207223) | Populus trichocarpa ectomycorrhiza microbial communities from riparian zone in the Pacific Northwest, United States - 7_EM | ecosystem: Host-associated > Plants > Roots > Unclassified | place... | reverse complement strand
TACTCGGGGGCGGTCGCTGCGCGACCTCGTGCGGGGTTCGGGCGCGTTATCAGCAGGGGTGGCCCTAACCTCGTATTAACCCGGGTCGTAACCGCGCCAAATCAGCCCCCCCGATATGTGATAGATAACCGTAGGAGAGAAGACTCGCCCACCCGTTATCGGCTACGAATTGCAAAATAGGTAATCAAGACCACTTCATGTCCGAGTTAACTGCGAAACTGTATTGAAGCCCTGGTACTAATCTGAGCGACCCTTCGAATAATTACTACGGCGGCTACCTGCGTCAGAACGGCACTTATTATGATGTGCGCTTGCCCGTCTCGTTATTAAAATCTTCACTATCATAACCTTCTCGGGTGCCGCCTACGCCATCTCAACTTCCTATATCTAACGCCGCAAATCTCCGCAGGTCAAACTCTGGAACCTCCGCGAAGACATAATAAACCTCGCGCCGATCGAATTCACCCTTGCTCCAGGCGCATCGGCCGATCAGTACGAACCCCACAAATATAACCCTCGGTTCTTCCAGGGTTCAGAAACTCGCGTACGCCCCGACTTTGCCGATGTGCCCAAAGATCTCCCCGCCGAAGCATTCTTTCTTCTAGTTTCATCCGATTCGCTACTGGTAGGATGGAATGTTGATTCCTGGACCGTAACAGCAGACTACTAGGGATGTCAAACGCTCAGGGTGGGCAACTACATGTACCGTGATCTGTCCGTCGCAACTTCGCGGAATAAATGGGTCTTCGTGTGCCAGGCATGGAATAACTACACTTACTGGAACTCTGCGGATCCAAATGGATACTTTGGAGGTATATGCTCTGCAGGAGTGGCTGACGGGAACCGCCACTCAATTTGCGGGGATTGTTATACCATGCGGAATTACCAGTATTATAAGTCATCTTTTAGCTCCAACAAAGCTCATAAAGACCAGGAGACCAAGAATGATGTATTTGGATGTAATTGGGAATCGAGACTAACTGACTGGGTATTTAATGGAGTGTTACGGCGTTCCAGTAGAGATTAAGGTTGTTGAAGTCCGGGATTGAATATGATTCATGAAACTCCCAGGAACAACACAGTTTTCGTCTACGAGGGTTAAGCATGGTTGCATTGGATATAGCATTGGCATGACTACGATTGATATGAATCAACTATTGCACCTTCTCTACCTTTTCAGTCATTAAGACATTAGTATTGATTCTTTTTCTTTATATCCAGAACACTGATATTGCATACGCATAGGTCGTGTGTGAAGGTTCATTTCAATATCGAACTTCCGGCATCTTTTACCATCAAATTCCAGCACCGGATTAAGCCCTATCGGGTCCCGATGACGGAAAAGTCTAGACTAAGAGGCTCAATGCATTAGCAGAGACCTAATTGAAATTTCAAACCCTTGTAAGTTAGCTATGCTAGGTTATCGCCGTTATCGAGCCAATTCCCTACCTACTAGTAACGCTAGATCTACTAGCAGTATATATGAAAGATTTCAAAGGTCCAATATCATTTTCTAGCGCCACTAAAGCCCCCTGCGACCTTGAAATGAGGTTACACAACAACAACCATCTAGTCACGTTTCGACCTTTTGCGCCCGCTTTTGGGAGCCTGGTATCTTAGTTTGAGTGACGGAGGGGACGGAAATCCCGAATATATTCGCCAACTCGCACGAAAATAACTTCCGATCGAATCTGACGCAGCCGCGAAGCATCTATGCCCAGCGTCTACATTTTAATCTGGTACTTCGGGTTCGTCCTGATGCGCTCGCCGTACTTGTAGAAGAACCACGGCAAAGGGCACATTGCCAACGCCATGAATCCCAGCAAGGATTTGCCCCACCCCAGCCCAAGGGCAGAATACAAGCTACGGCCTGCGAGCGGAAGCAAGGCTCCGATCAGCGATCTCACGGCCGTAGACGCAGCAGTGGCGCTGGCCTCGTAGTAAGGGTATGCGTCGATGAAGTACGTCGCAACGCACATCTGATATACAAGTCAGTCGTGCCTCAGGATACTCAGCTCCAGTCGACTCAGCATCTTCGCTAGAACGAAACAACACTTACGAAAAGAACGGTCAGGCCAATCCCGATGAACATGGTCCCCAGAATCGGCACGATCCAGTGCGTGTGCGCTTGCGCCGACCAGCCGTACCAGAACAGGCCGATAGGGATGAAGAAGCACGCGGGGATCAGTGGCGGCAGGCGGTATTCCGGCTTCATAACGCCTTCACGGGTGAGCTTCTTCAGCAGCCCGTCGGACACTGCGCCGGCTACCCCGAGCCCGATTAGAGAGCCGATGCCGATTCCGAGGTATGCGAGGCCAACTATCCCTTGGGAAAAGCCGTACTGGTATTGGAAGATCAGGGTAATGTGGTGAAGAGGAGGTACAGGTACCCGTAGATGATGCCCTAGTATATGGACAAAGTGGCCAAAATGGGTGACCGGAAAAGGAGATTGACGGGACGGATGATGGAGCGTGCGAAGACGTGCGAGGCGCGGCGGTCGGCGTCCATCACGGAGCGGAGTCGTGGGTTGCCTGTTTCCTTCTGCAGTCGTTTCGCTTTCTTCTGCAGGAGTACCGGAGGGTACGATTCGTCTTGGAAAATAAACGCAGCAACAGCACCGACGCCAGACTGAACAGGTATGTTAGAGATCAAGAATAAACGGCATGTTTTTGATCGACTTACGGCAATAGAAAGAAGCCAGAGTACCCATCGCCAGCCAGCGTCCTGGCCTAGAAAGCCACCAGCCACGGGACCGATCACGGGACCTAGCAGAGGACCAAGGGCCCAGATTGCAATGATCCCGCCGCGGTGTTCTTGGGCAATCATGGCTCCGAACGACCCCGCGCCGATCGTGATGGGACAACCGCCAAACGTCCCCGCCAAAAAACGAAAGACCACTGGCTAACCAAGGCTGTTCGACGCAGCACACGCAATGTTGAAGACTGTGGAAAGGACATTACAGGTGAGATATACAGGCAGCCGGCCGTATAGTTCACTTAGAGGCGCGAGAAAGAGCGGGCCGAAGAAGTATCCTAGAATAAATACGGACACGACAAATGATGCGAGTTGAGGGTTGCTTGAGTGATAGGTCGCCATGACCTCGCCAATGGTCGGTGCGAAGATGGTTGATCCCAGGGGTCTAATAGCGCCAGCATTGGAGCAAGAGGGGTTGAAGGAGATGTGAACGTGAGGAATGTGCAGTAGCAGATCACTATGATATTCTTGGCCTTCCTGCTGTTTTTCCAGTTCATAGGTTTCTTCGGATCATTTGGCCTGTCCCAGTCAATGAGATCTTCATCGTTCACAGCTATGGTAGTTTCCGCTACCGCAGCGCCATCCTGCTGCTTCTCCAAGTCGTCCGGGAGATCTGATATGTTGGTTTGAGGTTGGGATGGCCCATGCGAAACAGGATCAGCCTTCACAATGGTTGGATCAGTTAAATCCTCCTCAATGTCTTTCAATGGTACTGATAGATTTGCCTCGTCTTCGGAGCCCGATTCTGAAGCTGTTTGACCAGTCATGATGCAGAGACTTTCTGGTGGTCTTTGTAGAGATAAAGAGGAAGTATAATTTTGAAATCCGAGAATGAACAGCGCAGATTTGGAAACCGTATTCGAATGGAGGCTGGTGGATGCAAACTTGGCACAGTTATGAGCCCTCGTCTATAAAATTACAAAAAGATAAGCGCTGGAGCGAAGTGTCATTGCAATGCTGGAACGAACGGCGCAAGATACATATCGAAGTGAATTGTTAGGAGAGCTAGCTACAGTGCGGTTGTATATCTATCTCGTCCAGAAATTAGCAAACCTCGGAGCTGGCGTCCCGGACAAAGAACGCATATTTGGGTCTGGGAATGGTCATGCGGAGAAGCCAGGCTAGCGGCACGCTGTCACGAAGTTCAAATAGATGAGTTCATTGATGAAATGGGTTGATTGATTGATCTTAACTTGATCGTTGATGATCTTGTATCGTGTCTTTTTAACCTTGATCTGACGTGTCTTCAGTAACGTGTCTTCGTGCACGTGACTCGTGCACGTGACCCACGCCTTTAGATAATACAGATTATCTAACACACCCCCTTAGCTTTGAGCTCTTTGAGGTTAAAGCTAGCTACCTTCTCGTGTCCGTCAATAAGTCAATTGAACCATAATCTCATCTGAATCCTTCCATCTTGCTCTAATACTATCCCTTAGGTCCTCTAGTTGCTTCTCCTTATCTAGCTGCTCCTTAATATCCACCATCCCGATTATATTAACAAAGCTTTAAAACCTCTACTTAGGCAGGGCCTTTATAAGTCTATTAGTGATTATCTCCTTTATTACTATCTATTAAAATCGTACTTGTTTTATTACATATTCCTAACGTAGCCAGTGTTAATAGATGTCAACGTGTTGGAGCTTTATAATTAGCTTTGCCGTATCTTCCGTAATTAGTTAGAGCGTCTGTATATTATCATATTTAATAATTAAGGGCTTATTTAGGTGTAACGTTATTACTTTAAACAGCCTACTAATAAAGATAGCTTCCTTTACTATCTGTAATAGGGCTAATAACTTAGCTTCTATACTTAACGTCGTTACTGTACCCTACTTATTTGCTCTCTAGGCGATCAGCCCCCTAAATAGCTTTATAATATATCCTTACAAGCTCTTTCTGTTAATGGAGTTGTCCGCGAATAATATATTGCTGGCATAGATAAATAATTGCGCTTTACCTCTACCGTCTCTTCTGTCGTCTTGTCCTTTATCGCGTATTCCTTTATCTCTCCCTCTACTGTTCGTTCCTTCCTTATCTCCTCTATAGTAGATTGCTCTGCTCCTCATGCCATATAGGTACTGGATTACTCTATCTACCGCTTAATAGTGCTTTTGGCTTGGGTTCTAATTAAATCTTACTAGCTATAATACTACAAAAGCAATATCCAGACGCGTTATAGTGGCTATATAAAGTATTGAACCCATTTTTCTCTAATATAGCATCGTAGAAGCTGCTTCTCTTAGTAGGGACATAAGACGGACTAGTAGGTCTATATTAGGGGACGGAAGCGTCGGACGGATTAATTGGTAATTAGTAGGGAGGAGTTCCGATTCTACTATAGGAGTGTCTGGAAGACGCCCTCTAAGATCTATCTTATACTAGTTAGCTATCTTCTTAATATAGGCTTCCTAGGATAGCTATAGGAGCCTTTAGCTATAATTACGTAGCACGTGGATTCCTAGGAACCATTTTAGCTCGCTAAGGATACTCATCTGGTATTCCTTGCATAGCTCCTTAATTGCTTCTTAAGCTTTCTTCTTATCTATCTTTTAGTAGCAGAAGACAATATCATTAACGTAAAAGAAGACGACTATTCCACCTTTTAGTATAACACATGGCTCCTAAGGTACCTTTTTAAAGCCTAATTCGTTTAATGAGCTCATGAGATTCTTCTGCTATAATAGTAGTAATCGTTGTAGTCCGTATAAGGCTTTTTTTAAGCGCAGTACTTTATCTTTCTTTCCTTTATTGAACCCTGGCGGTAGCTTTATATAGACAACCTCGTTGAGATTATAATAGATAAATGCATTAACTGCATCTATCTGTGTCGTCTCCAGGTCGAATTTTGCGGTGATTGCCATAAGGGTTCGGAAGGTTGTACTAGCTAATATAGTAGCTCTTATAGGTAGGTCTCCTGGGGCTTATTAATTTCCACATACTACTAAGCATGCCTTGCATTTCTAGAGAAATCTATACTTGTCCGTCTTGTAGACGAACACCTACATTAAGCTAAGGACCTGCTGTCCCTTTGTATGCTTCTTATCTATTTCCTAAAACAACCTTATTTGATAATAAGATTGGAGATAGGCTTATTAAGCCTCTTAGAACTAATCTCGAAGAGGATGCGTATTAAGGTCCCAGATTGACTAAGGTGGTGGAGGTAGGTTCTTCCTATATAATCTAATATCGCGTGTTCTGCCTGATTTCAGCTTACTGTTGTTAAGTTAACTATTAAGGTTAAACTTCCTTCCTGCTAAGAAGGCGCCTTAATAGGCTAATATAATCCTTTTAGTAACAAAGTCTTTAAACCTATTATCGCAGGCTTCCTTAAACAAGTCTTTAACTAAGTTATTAGACACCCCCTAAGTGTTAAACGTATCTTCTGCTTAATAAGTGACGTCTTAATCAGTACCTTGTACACCTAACTTTATAGAATACTCAACGTGAAAGGCATATAGAGATTCTTCGTCTTCTTCTATTAGAGGTGGTGTACAGTATATATTTTTAAGAGCTCTTATAAGCTTAAGATCTGCTAACTCATTAAAGGTTTAAACTGGCTTATTAACATTATCGTCGTCTTCCTCTTAAATTAACGGTTTAAATATTTCTTTATTGTCTTCCAGAAGGACCTTATTCTTAGTTAGGGTATTAGGGAGTTAAATCTTCTCAATTAGCGTGTCTAATTTAGCGTGTAGGTCCTTTAAGATGTCCGTTCACTTGCCGTTAAAGAACGTCTTTTTATTAAAGATAACGTCCCTAGTAGAGATAACGATACCTTTATGTGGGATCCAGATCCTGTAGATATTAGTAGAGTTATAGCTAACGAGGTAGCTAATATAGGCTCGCGGATCTAGCTTGCTTAGCCTTTTCTTCTTTAGCTGGGTATCTAACGTCATCGCGTACGCCCTACAGCCGTAGGCCCTTAGGTGCGCTAGTTGCGGCTTTCTTAACCCATTAGCTAGGTAGGTATGGAACCTCTCATATAGTGATTTCCATCTATTGCTTTCTCGTAGCGTTTAATCTTAAAGGTAGACTGTATAGTTAACAATCTCGTTCCATAGATCATGCGGTAGCTTGGCAGTAATTCTTATTGCTTATATTCTCTTAATAATCACACCCCCTAAGTGTTTGGCGGTACCGTTCTAAGCTTAGGTATATAGCGCTAAAGGCTTAAATATAATCCCTTAAGTCTATAGCCATTTAAGAGTTCTCTTTCTCCCTAGCTCGTTGTCTGATCTAATAGTGTTGACTTTAAGGTTATACCTTAGACAAATCCATTAGATAAAATCTTTAAGCACTTATAGTGTCTCCTTCTCCTCGCTATGCGTCGTTATAAAATACGGGAAGGTTTTTCCTAAGAAGGTGTCGTGGATAAATATAACTTGTATAAATCTAGTATACGCTTCCTTAAGGTTAGTCTAGTTAATATAGAGGTTAAGACAAGGTTTATTAATATTCTATTTTAAGAACCTTCTTAAGACCTAACGCTTGATTTTAGCGAGACTGTAATATTAATATTCCATTGTCTTTGGGCCTTGTAGCTTAACTCCTAGGGCGTTAAGACTTAGATGGTAAAGGCTTATAGGTCCTAAATAACCTAGACGTAGATACTATAGATACGCATTACCTTTTAAATCTAGACAAGCGTCTCTTAATAATACTCTGCGCTTCCGTTAGCGGCGTAGCAGTCGGCTTATATTAAACGCTAATAGACTTCCTAGTCGGACGTATTTAATAGTCTATTATCCGTAACGTTCTTCCATTTAATATAGGATTGTGTCGTCCTTCTAAACTAGCAGATTATTGTTTCCTTTATTGTCCCAGTAGAACCCTCGTTTTTAAAGTAGACGGAATAATACTAGATTTATATTAAAGTCCATATAAAAGGCAACGTCTTTAAGACGTAGGATTCCCTTACTCTTGTCTAGTTTTGTGACCTAAATAGTGATATCGCCGTAACCTAGTATAGGCACTTCTGAGCTGCCGGCGATAATATATTTGTGTCTTAGAGCTTTCCTAAAATTGTAAAAACGAGAGAGATTATTAAAGATATAGAGAGTGGTTCCTAAGTCAAGAATGGTTAATAGCTTTAATAGATAGAGTTAACTGGTGTAATACAATTCTAGGAATATCGCATTGGCTTCTCCCTTAATCTTAACTGTCTCCTATTATTATTAAGCTTTATCGACCTTTAATTCCTTAAGCTTAAGTTATTCTACTTAGGTAGCTAGATCCTTGTCTTGCTCTACCTTTATAAGCACCCTTTTTATACGTATACCTACGGCTTTAAATCCTTTAGGCCTTTTGCTCTTAAATAGATACCAATAGTCAGGAAGGGTATGTCCCCTTATATTATATACTAGGTATTTAAGGTTCTTCGACCTTTTAGAAGATGTCTCTTTAGTTAAATTTATACCTGCCCTTTTTTGGCTACAAGATAAGTTGTTCCCTTTTCCTTTTTGGACTTTAGCAGCAATAGAGATACCCTCTTTGGGCTCTCCTACGAAGTCTACGTTAAATGCACTCCCTCTCGCCGTTATAGGTACGGCTTTAGAAAGGTTTTGGAATGCTTCTCGTAGCTCTATTACTACTTTACAGTATTCTGATAAGGGAGCCTTTTTAGTATCATTTGCCTGCTTCGTGTATAGAATAAAATAGGTTTCGCTTATAGGTTATATTGTATTTGCAAGGTCCATTAGCCAGATCCTATTAGTTATCTATAAAAGATTATACTTCTCTGCTATCTTCATTGCATGCTCCCATCGGTTAAGCCACTGGGTAACCTTTGTCTGCTTAAGCCCCTTAAGTGACTCTATGTACTGCAGCTATACCTTCCTCATTATAAAGTTCTTCGAGGGCTTAGTGTCTTCTTTTAAACGAATTAGCTATTCTTTGACTATAAGGGAAGGGTTAAGCAGTAGCTTCTTCTAAATTGATACTATGGACGTAATCTAGGTGCGTATCTATTGCAGATGCTCTTCCTGTTTTAGGAAGTACTTTATGTCCTAGTTATAGTATCGTCTGCTATTCTTGTACGCTTTCTGTTAATTCGTTAAGAGCTGTGTATATAAGGTTGCATTCTTATTAAAATCAGTGACTTCTGGATAGGCTGGTTCTTATAGTAGAGCTTATTAAGGTGCTATATTATTTGGGTTAACGTGGGCCTAAATTCGTTTGTCTATAAGGGCTTATAGTTGCTATAGCTATTGTTCCCAGTCTTCTAGTTTATTAAGGATGATTGTGGTCAACGAACTCAACGTCAGTGGAGTTATTTTAACTAATAGGCAAAGGAGGAATTGAGATGGTATTTTATCGTTAGGATTGTCCTTGTCGTTAGGATCGTCCTTGTCATCAGAGTCGTCCTATAACGATTAATATGGAATCTCATAGAATCTCATGGAAGGTTCGTGTCAGAATCGTCCTATAACACTTATAATAGGATTTCTGTCAGAGTCTGCGTCTTAACGATGAGGTGTCAGAGTCTAACAATAAGGTAGAATTTCTTTAAATAATTAAATAATAGCTGACTAGCTTCTTGAGTTGGCGGACCAGGCTTATAACTATCACGAAGTTCAAATAGATAAGTTCATTAATGAAATGGGTTAATTAATTGATCTTAACTTAATCGTTAATAATCTTGTATCATGTCTTTTTGACCTTGATCTGACGTGTCTTCAGTGACGTGTCTTCGTGCACGTGACTCGTGCACGTGACCCACGCCTTTAGATAATACAGATTATCTAACACACGCACCAGGCCAACTTTCGAACAGACTGCAGCAGAGGCTAAATAGACCGTCCCCCCCCTAACCACTAGCTTAACTAACAACCGTACATGGTTTGGCGCAGGATTTGCCCCTACTTCTTCCCTGTGGAGCTACAGAGGTCGCTAATATCTAATTTTGCACCTTCCTAATTAGGAAAATTGACTTACCGCCCTCCGGCAGAATTTGCCTGCAGCCTTAACTCCTCCATTATACCGACATCAGTACTACGAAAATTACACAATTGTATAACAATAGCTTATATAACTCATCTAAAGCCTTAATATTATTAAGCTAACTATAGTCTTCTATTAGATCGCGACTAGGGCCTAGGCCCTAGCTATAAAGGCTATAGAAGCTATTTTAAATTAAATCGAAAATACTAGTCGTACTACTGCTGATATAAGGTCCGTAATATATAAGAAAGTATAAAGTAGAATCTTGTAAGTTATATAACTAAAGTTTGTCCTAAGCGGCCTCGAGCAGCGCTTCTAGCTATAACTATCCTCTCTCCTCTTCCTTATAGTATTGTTAAATAGATTAATAAGTAAAATCTAAGCGCTTTGGTGTTATATAGAGGTTATACACTATATTATTAAGTAGGTAGCGTAGGTAACAAGTTTCTTAAAGATCTGCCTATATATTATATCTATTACTCCCTTTATTATTTTAGAGGGCCGTAGTATAGTAGTTTAAATAGATAAATGGAATAGGGTATTATAAAGGTTGCGGCGGAATTAAGTATAGGAATATTAGTATAAAGTTCGCTCTCTAACTATCCTATAGGCAGATAGCTAATAGTAATTGCCAACTATTATATTTAAAAGGAAAGAGAATAAAGGCTTCTATATCTTCCTATAAGTCCTTTTAGTATTACAATAAGACCTTAATTAGTTAGCTACGTTAACGTCGTATATAAAGAGATTATACTCCTTTATAAAGTCTAGTATATCTAATTCCTTTCTAGCCTTATCGCTAAACACCTTTATTATTTACCTATAGCCTATAGCTATTATAGAGGGTCGTTTTTAAAGCTTTACGATATAATTCTGGCCTATATTAGCGACTTAGTCAATTAAGGCACGAGCACGGCAAGAGGATTGTGCAAGCCTATACGATTGGATTGTCTATTAACGAGGATCCAAAGCTAAAGAAAGAAAAGAGGAAGAACGGAAGTACTGCTTAAAGTTTTATACAATCTCCTAGTCACGTAACTACAATCTACCGTTTTCTGCTAGCTTTCTACCATTTTCTACTAGTACTATAATATTATCCCCACCCTTTAAAAAAGCCTACCCTTAGGCTTTATATATCCGTATTACGCCTATAGGGTATTTTTATCTTTATACTCTTCTAGTAGCTTATTATCTTTGCTATACTAGCACTCTATTTACTTATCTAGGTACTTTAGCGGTTTAGGTTTATTAAGGTAACGGCTATAGAACTCCTAAAGCTTATAGGGACTACCTATAAAGTTCTATATAGGGTACTAAGTGGGGTTTAGGTTATATTCTTTCCAACTAATATAATACTTTAGCGTTCCCTTTATAAGTTTATGGGCTAGTATTTCTTTAATTTTCTATTTATTATTACTATTAACTTAAATTAGTAGGGGCGGTTTATTTTTTTTATCTAGGCAATAAGTTATTTATAGCTTTTTATAGTTTATCTAGTAAGAATTTAAGGTAGACCTTAATTAAATCCAGGAGCTTTACTTTATATAAGTTGCCTATCTTCTTAAGAACCTTATACGGGTCTATTATTTAATAGTCTAGCTTATAGCTAGGCCGTTCTGTCTTTTAGTTCTTTATTATTACCTAGACTATATCGCCTACGGTAAAGTTAGGCTCGCGTCTATACTTATTTGCCTACTATTCTATTAGTTTCTAGGCCTTTTTTAGGTTTGTATAGGCTATTTTCTAAGCTTCTTTTAAGTGTTTAGCGTAATACTAGGCTTTCTTATAAGATAGCTTTTCGCATATAGTTTGTAGCCCTTTTATTCTTTTCTAGTTAAATCTTATACAGGGCAAATACCCTATTTTTAGCTAAATAGATGCAAATCCTATAGAGTTATGGGGTAGGGTAGCCTAAGTATAGTCTATTAGAGGTAGCAGTTTAGCCTAATTGTCTTAAAAGTAGTTAATAAAGGGTTGGAGTCTTTAGTCTAAATATTGGTTTATAATCTCCGTCTAGCCGTCTGTTTAGAGGTAGTATACTATAGAAAGCTTTAGCTTAATACCTAGGATTTAGATAAACTCGTTCTAAAAAGCCGATATAAACTATGGCCTATAATTAGATATAATAGTATCTAGTAGTCCGTAAATTTGGTAGACATAGTGGATATATAGTTGGGCCGCCTTTTTAGTATTAATATTTTTATAACAAGGGATTAAAAACGGGCGTTTGCTAAAGCGGTTAACTATAACTATAGCTATATTATATCCGTTACGGTCTATAGGTAGCTTATAAAAATCTATAAAGATATACTACTTGGGGCGCTCTAGTATTAGGAGTGGTTTTAATAGTCCTAAGGTCTTGTCTTATAGAATTATAGACCTATAGTAGTTATTATAGTTTTATATATAGCGATTAATATCTATAACTATTCTAGGCTAGTTGTAACGGAACCTTGTAGTAGGAACTACAGTGGGTCCTATTATTGGGCTAGGTATATAGGTAAGAACAAATTAACAACGTAATAACAACTAGTAGAGTGGTTGCCCAACAGATTAACTCCAATTATATTCTAAGATTTACTACAAGGAGAGAACTATCTACGGTAGGGACTAAGGTCCTTTAAATATATAACCGTACTCCTAAGAAATCCTCTCTTGTATGTAAGGTACGTGTTGTCTGTGTTAAACATAACGTCCCTCTTATTTAATGTAGTTAACATGTTTAACACTACGTGACCTTAGTTACTATTCCTTATTATATAGTTCCACTAGATCCATCTTAGACTATACCTATATTAACTAACTAGCTTCCGCCATCTCTTCTCTAAGTAGTTATAATATTGTACTTAAAGCGTCTATAATACTATCTCCCTTCTCTTTATCTTCGTCCTTAAAGATTTCTAACATCTCCAAGTCGTCCACTAGAGGTATAATGTCTGTTTAATTATTCTAGTTAATATTTATACTTATTATACCTAAAGCTTCTTCTTCTCTTTCCTGGGTTGAGCGTTGCCTTTATACGGTTTCCTCTATACTGTTACTAGGCAAGGTAATGGCGATCCCCTACTCTTGTTGCGCTAAAGAGGGGTTAGTATGTATTACGCTAGCGAGTCCTTTATCTTAACAACCCTCCTCTTGCTCTAAGTATACTAAAGTAAACGTTTAATTATCCTGCGATATTCGCTTTGTCTTTAATGCTAAGTATACATATCCTATAACTCTTAACAGTCTTTAAGTTCCCTAAGTAACTTATTATAGGGTCTTGTATTTAATCTACTATTATAAAGCTTAACAGTAAGCTAGCCTCTGCGCTACTTAAGGTTTAATATACCTTAGAAGAATCCATACGCGTTCTTAAAGCTTAACGTTTAGCTTATGCTCGTCTTTAACGCCTTAAATATATTTGTAAGAAGGTTTATTCTAAGGAGTGGAAACTTGTTTAATAAGGTCTGCAGGAACTTGGTAATAAAAGAACTAGCTCTCCTCCTATAAGGGAAACAACTCCGAGTAGCTTAGTAATTGCTCCTCTTAGGTCCCCCTTAGGTAACTCATTTTTTAGCGATTCTTTCTTATTAATATTACTTAACCTACTCTCTTTTAATACTCCTATACCTTTCCTATAGCGTTTCTTAGGTTGCTTAGTAGTTCCTAGGTAGTCTTACTATAGCCTATCCACTTTACTTTATACCATATTTTGTTATCTATATCCTTATAACTAATAATTTTTAAAACTTACTATTTATCTTCCTCTTATCCTCTATATATATCTGCCTTGTAGACTAGTGGCTTAATATTCCCGTATACTGGCTCTAGCATTACGATATATTATATAGGGTAGATTTTTATTTTAGCTGGTAGGTTTAACTTATACATAACTAATAAAATTCTTTGCTTAATTTTAAAAGGTCCTAGTCTAACATAGTCCAACTTTTTACTTAGTCGTCAACTCTTAAAATTTTTGTGTAGTAGCTACACTTTATCTCCCTCCTTAAGATCTGGTCCCTTAGATCTCTTAGCATTATAGTACCTTTTTATTTATTCTTATACTAGTTTAGCTGTTTCTTTAAGGTCTGTATAAAGATTTATTAACATCTCCATTCTTTGCTTAGCTGTGCTACTTGTCTTTTTTGCTTAACGTGGCGATAATAATATTCTTAGCTCGTATCCGTAATTTGCCTTAAATGGTAATGTCCCCATTCCTTCTTATAGTGTTATATTGTATGCAAATTATATAACTGGTAATAACAATACCCAATTATTTTGTATATAATTAATATAATGCCTTAGATACTATTCTAGTATCTAGTTTAGTCTTTCCGTTTATCCGTCCATCTACAGATAATATGCTGTAGATGTTACTACGCGAACTCCTTATTCTACCAGAAATACTTTCTAAAATGCTGCTATAAATCTTAGATCTCTATCCAATATAATCTTATCTAGTGCTCTGTGTCTTGCAAATACTTCCTTTATATAGATTCTAGCGACATCTTCTACTAATATCTCTTTAGTGTATGCTATAAAGTATCCCTACTTTATTAGCTTATCTACTATTACTAAAATCGCGTTATAATCTTATCCTATAATAGGATCTCTTAACTTTAGTAACTTAATAACAAAGTCCTATAATATAACCTCCCATGGTCTTCCGGGTATCTTAACAGGTTATAGCCCTCTATACAGCTTATGCCTTGTTGGTTTATTCCTTTAGCAATCTAGATATTCCTTTATAACTTATCTTACTAGTCCCTAGATTTCTTAAATAATATACTCCTTTTAAAGTCTTAACACTAAGCCTATAGCTCCGTTGTGTCCTTATGTTATTTCTTTATAGAATTCCTTTACAAATTCTTCTATAATAGACTTAGGTATATACGTTACTTCTCTGTTTTTGTATTACTCTAAGTCTAGATCCTCTGCCTGTGCTTCTTAGATCTTTTATATCTAATTACTCTTTAGTAACTTATAGATCTAACTTTCCTTAGTTGCTGTAATCTTTGGATAATTATACCTAATCAATCCATCTTAATCCTTTTATAATAAAGCTCCCAATAGCTTTTTATTATTTTGTAGTTCAGCCTTTCTACTTAGTGCGTCTGCTCGTGCATTATCTGTACCCTTAGTATACTGAATTTCAAAATGGTATTCTATAAGCATTTCCGCCTATCTAACTTATCTTTAATTGAGTTCCTTTATTATTAGGAATCCTGTAAGGTTCTTATAGTCCGTCTTAACCACAAATGGTTTCTCTGTGCCTTGTAAGAATACTCTCTATTCCTTAAGTGCTATAACTATACCTAATAACTCCTTGTTATAGATGTTATAGTTTAACTCTAGTGGTGTTATCTTTTAACTATAGTATACTACTAGGTGCTATCTATCTTAATATTTCTATATAAAGTATGCCCCTAGTGTAAAGTCTAATATATCTGTTTCTACAACCGTCTCTAGACCTGGTTAATAGATCTTAAGAACTAGCTCTTAGGTAAACAACCCTTTAACTTTCTTAAACAGTTCTTGTTGCTCCTTTTCCTATACCCATAGTTCTTATTTCTTTGTTAACCACGTAAGTGGCTTAATATCCTTTAATTATTGCGCTATAAACCTCCTACAATAATTACAAAACCCTAGGAACGATCTTAACTATATAACGTTCTCTAGTTCTTGCTAATTTACTATAGCCTTAATCTTTTTTAGATCTATGCTAAGTTGGCCTAGTTTAATAATAAATCTAACAAAATTGGTCTTCCTGGTGAAGAACTCGCATTTCTTAATTGCTACTAGCATCTGTTCTTCTTATAGTCTCTTTAAGACCCATTTAACGTGCTCTTTATATTCTTCCTCATTCTCTAAGTAGATAATAATGTTATTAAGGTATACTATAACAAATTCATCTAGGTGTTCTCCTAATATACTATTAATTCGTTTCTAGAACATTACTAGTGCGTTTATAAGTCCGAATTGCATAACTAATAGCTTATATAGTCCTTCCTTTAACCTAAAGGCTGCCTTCTATTTATTGCCTTCCTTAATCCTAATCTAATGGTATACCCACCTTAGATCTATCTTCGTAAAGATCTTTACATTGCCTATTCTATCTTAGATTTCGCTAATTAAGGGTAAAGGATACCTATCCTTTCTAGTAATACTGTTTAACTGTTTATAGTCTATACACATCCTAAGTTTTCCGTTTTTCTTTAAGATGAACAGTATTGGATATTCTGCTAATAACTATAACGGTCTAATATATCCCTTATATAAGTTCTTCTAGATAAACTCCTTAAGCGCTACTAACTCTATTTTAGTAAGCTTATAGATTAGAAAGAACTTTAGACTTATTCCCTCTTCTAATTCTATTTTATGGTCCCATGCTATATACTCTAATAGCTTTTTACTTTCTAGTAACCATAACTTTTTACCATACTTATGGTATCTCTTTAGTACATAACTTAAGCCTTACTTAGTCTCTTTATATGTCGCTCCAACTTGGTACTATACCAACTTGGTTTACTATCGCACTTTACGCTGTTAAGTATCCTTAATATTAACCTAACCTATAACCTAATTGATCTTTGGATTGTACTTTTATAACCAAGGTATTTCTAGTATCACCTTATCCTGTCCTAATAGTAGGATATTAAAAGACATTCTAACTGGTCTCCCTTTAATAGTTATCTAAATAGGTCCTATTTTAAGATTAATAATGCCTCCTCTGTAGGCTATCTGATCTCCTAAAATCGTTATAAGTGGATATAGGTGTTCCTTTTGTCTATATAGTAACCCTATCCTTTCTACTGCCTTTAGTAATATATAGTTCCTAATTACTCCACTATCTACCAACGCTTTAAACTGCTAATCTTGCTATTTAACTTATAAATTTAGGTATTGTCCTTAAATTCCTTTAAGGGTCTAAGGCTCTAACACTAGTTCCCTCTAGTCCCATACGCCTCCCCTTTTCCTAACTGTTAGCTGCTAGATCCTACCTATACTTAGTCCAACTTAGGCCAATACTTAGTTTGTTTCTTTTCCTCTATATACTATAGACAAGTGTCCTCTAGGCACTTCTACCACTATTATCCGTCTAGGCATTCTTCCGTAAGGAATCTTTCTAGTTAAAGTATTAAGTCCCCTTAACCTTACACTTCTACTAGGTGCCATCTATATATATACTTAGCATTTCTAAACCGCTTTTCCTCTAGTGCCTAATATATCCTTACTAGGTACTTCTAGTTCTTATCTTTAGGTGCCCTATATATATTGTATATATTATCCACACAAGCTATCCATAATAGTATATAATACGCTATATGTTTTAGGTTAACTTTTAGTTTATCTTTATCCTTAAGTTTAAACCTATACCTAGTCGACCTAACCACTGGTATCTCTACTACAGGTACTAAGACTTGCTACTTACTTCTCTAGTCCCTAAATCCTTCCTCTAGGTTCCTTAACGTTATAATTAATACTCCTTTAATATGACTTATACGTTTCTCCATAATGGGTTAGTCTTAGACAACTTTTTTATCTAGCCATATATAAAAGTCTTCCTATTCGTCACTGTGTTATTGCCTATACCACTTTCCGTATAACTAGTTTAGTGTGTATGGTCTATCTATTAGAAAGTACCTTATTATCACTATATTATGACATCCTTTAGTATGCCTTTCTTTAAACCTAGTTAGAATATCTAGATCCTCTTCTTATTCCAGTTTGTCTAACTACTTTACCCTAGGTATCCCTGCACTCGGCCTATTAGTAACTCTTTATACGGGTGCTCTGTCCCTTATATAACTTGGTATAGCTAACCTCTTATCTAGCTTTTGCTCTTGCTATACAATAATTCTCGTCCTAAACTCATCTATAGTTTCTTGTTTTCTGCGTCTTATAGCTAGATTTTTATAGTCGTCTTGCTTTTTAATCCTGGTATTAACTATTCAATCTTTAGGCTAAACACTATATTTACCTAGAATTGTTAACGTTCTTATTTATTCCCCAAACTTGTAGTTCTTAAACTTGCGTCCTATACTTATTCATTTATTACTAAACTGAGTTGCTGCCCTTCCCTATTAGTTTTCATCCGTTGTGGGTCCTTAGGTATGTCTTATCTTACTTTAAGAATCTTAAGCCTGTGGCCTTTTACCTTTATCAAGTAATAAGCTAGCACTAGCAGTTATCTACTTACTTAGTTTCTTCTAAACGTTGCTCCTATTGTCTTATAAAGCAATAGAAATTATATCCAATAGTGTTATAATATCCGTTACTAAACCCTATTCTATAATGGTCTTAGTTTCTGCTTCTATTTTAACTTCTCTAAAGTCTACATACTCCTAGTAAGCTGCCTTTATTGCCTTATTATTAGTAAATGCTTCGCCTTTATTAAATTTATTGTCTTTAATGTCCAATCTACAAGCTAGTTCATTAGTTCCTCTAAACTTAGATAATAATAGCTCCTATAGCCAATAGCTTACGCCATACTTGGCGTCCTTATAAATTCGGCATGTATTGTTATAATAATACGCAAAACTATTAATTAAACACTCTTTTGTTCCTTACAGTGCACCGTTGTCCCTCTGTACATACATGCCGTCTGCTGGCCTAGTTCCCTTTACCGTATAGTTACTCTAACCACCTCTATAGTCTCTAGCGAAATAACCTTATTTTCCGCAATTTATGCAAGCCCTATCTTTAAACCATTTTTCTTGCTATAGAGTCCGCCTAAACGTCTTCTATTACTAAGATCCCTAGTTTAGCCTCTACTCCTAGGTCCTTTAATTACTTAATCTTTAACCTTTAGGTTTCTATAGTTTCTTCTCCCACCTTTAGATTTCTTTGGTACCACTTAGGTCTATTAGCTCTACGCCATTCCATAGTTTTTAACTCTATATCTATCGTTGCGTACTCTACGCCTTATATAACTATAGAACTCTGTCTTGCCCTCTTTTAGCTTATTCCCTTTAGTAGATCCTATTATTAATCTTTATTAACTAATCTATTAACTCTCTTAGAGTGTCCGCATCTTCCATTAGGATAATTACGTCCTGGACTTTAGCCTTAAGTCCCTATTTATACTGTGCTATAAGCGCCCTATCATTCCACTTAACCTATATGGCTAGTGTTTAAAACTGTGTTATATACTCAATTACTAAAGTGCATTATACTAAGTTCTGAAGCTTTTATTCCGCTATGGTTATAGCCTCCAGGTCTCTAAATATCTGCATTAGTTGCTCCGCAAACCTATTCTAACTAGTAAATATATACCGTACGTCCTAGTTAGTAGTTGTTATGCCATTAGCCTATATTTCCATAAGATACGGTTTAAACCACTTAAGTGCCCTCCCTATTAGGAACAATTCTGCATAGGCTACTTAATCTAACGATATTACTAACTTCGCTCCTTCCTGCACAACCTTAAAGTATATTTGCGTAAGAAATCCCTTAAGCTTTAACTTCTCTCCTAAGAACCGTTTAATTAAAGGTAACTTGATTTTCACTACTCTAATTCCATTAATACGTTCTTTAAGTATCCTATTATTATCTTATAAGTGATTAACTATTTCTTATAACTAACCTTATATAACCACTTAAGAATCCCCCTTGTCCATACTAGTATCACCTAGCCCTAAGGTTATAGCTGCCGTCGACGCCATTATAACTAGTGCTCTGGGTGGCATATTGTTCGATCTTATTTAATACCGTAACCTTAGTAGTAAATGTGTAACGGAACCTTGTAGCAGGAACTACGGTGGGTCCTATTATTAAGCTAGGTATATAGGTAAGAACAAATTAACAACATAATAATAACTAGTAGAGTAGTTACCCAACAGATTAACTCCAATTATATTCTAAGATTTACTACAAGGAGAGAACTATCTACAGTAGGGACTAAGGTCCTTTAAATACACAACCATACTCCTAAGAAATCCTCTCTTGTACGTAAGGTACGTGTTATCTATATTAAACATAACGTCCCTCTCATTTAACGCAGTTAACGCGTTCAACACTACGTGACCTTAGTTACCATTCCTTGTTACATGGTTCCACTGGATCCATCCTAGACCGTGCCTGTATTAACCAACTAGCTTCCGCCGTCTCTTCTCCAAGTAGTCGTAACATTGTACTTAAAGCGTCCGTAACACTAGTAGTAACGGTTGCCGATATTCTTATAGGTCTTATTTTTTCTAAGGTAGGCCATAGAGACCTAAGTATGCGCCTCTAAAATAAGCTAAGTCCATAAGTTCTGTTTCTTAGCTACTACTAGCCATTCCTTATACTTTAGTAGTCCGTTTTTAAGGGACTATAGGCTATTAATATCCTTTACCTTTTTATAGTGTTCCTATAATAAAGGGGCCGTATAATTTGTTTGCAGTAGCTTATTAATAAGGTTAAGTTCTATAGTATTAATAGGGTATATCTTGGCCTTTATAGGGTCCATATTTAGTTCCGCCTATATTTAGGGGTTAAGGTACTTTAGTTATAGCAGCGTCTAGGTCTATAATATAATCTTTATAGCTATTTAGTTATCTAAATCTTACTTACGCCTTATAAGAGCATCTATATAGTTAGTTGCGCCTAGCCTATATATAATTAGGAAGTTAAACTAGGATAGAATATTCGCCTAGTATACCTGCCAGGCCGTAAGGGCTTTAGTTATTATAAAGTATTCTAAGGTTTTATAATCCAAAACTACCTAAATAGGTTTAGGGGTCCCCTCTAGCTATATATACTAGTACTAAAGGCTAGAAATAATAGCTAGCATTTCTTTATTATAAATATAGTAATTTAGCTTAGCATCTATTATAGCCTTTAAATAGTATATAATAGAGTGCTATTCTCTATCTAGCTATTTCTAAGAATAAACAGCAGCTATTATACTATTTAAAGCATCTGTTTCTAATATTAAGGGCCGTTTTAAGTAGAAATAGGTTAATAGCGGAGCAGAGACTAGCCGCTTTTTAAGTTTGTTAAAGGCCTTTTTATATACAGCATTAAAATAGAAAGGTTAGTTCTTTCTAGTAAGGTGGTTAAGAGGCTAAGCAATCTTGCCATAGTCTTTAATAAAGCGTTAGTAGAAGTTATAGAAACCTAGAAATAACTATACCCCCTTTATGGTCTTTAGGGATTCCCATTAATTAATTATAGCTATTTTTTCTAGATTTACCTTAATTCCGTCTATACTAATAATAAACCCTAAGTACTTAGTGCGCTTAACACTAAATTCTAACTTTCTAATATTGGCTTAGAGACCCACTTTGCGAAGCCGTTATAAAACTTTACAGATATACTCCTTATATTCTAGTTTATCCATACAGTACCTAGACATTAGTCTATGCACACACCCTAAAACCCCACCAAAATTGGCCAAAAGTCACCCTTTTTATCTTTCATTTTCTCCACTACTATATTATAATAAATTATAAAATTTAATTTATATATAAATAAATACCATCTTTAAAATTATTTAGAATTATTTTAAAAATAATTTAAGAAATTAAAAAGTTATATAAGCTAGAAGTTAAACTTTTAATAAATTTACTCTCTTGCTAAGAAATTTCTTAGCGAGACTGAAAAAATCAAAGTCTTTTAACTTCTAGCTTAAATAACTTTTTAATTTTTCAAGTTAATTTTAAAATAATTTTAAATAATTTTAAATATAGTATTTATTTATATATAAATTAAATTTTATAATTTATTATAATATAGTAGTGGAGAAAATTAAAGATAAAAAGGGTGACTTTTGGCCAATTTTGGTGGGGTTTTAGGGTATGTGCACAGACTAATGTCTAGGTACTGTAGAGTATATAGAAGTTATTAAGGTAGTTAAAGAGTACGTTATTTATATACCGCTAGTATATAGTTAGTCCATTAGTTAGTCTAAAAGGTAGTACTTTATATTTATATAATTTATAGCGGGTCCAAAATATAGTAAATTTTTTAGATCTATGGTCTATTTTAATTTAGTAAAAGGCCTAGCGGATATTAAGCTTTATAAAAATCTTGGCCTTACTTATATGGGCTAGTATTTCTTTAAGTAAGAGTAGTAGATATTAGTCTTTACGGGTTATATAGTTTAGTTTATAGTAGTCAATATAGAAATAGAGTCTGCTATTAGGCTTTTTTATAAAGAGAATAGGTAAGGTAAAGGGGACTTAGCTAGGCTTAATAAAGCCCTTGTTAAGGTTGTTAATAAGGTACTACTTAATAGCCTATAGCTAAGGGTGTTTTCTTTATCTGGCTTAATCTTAATCTTATAGTCATATAGTTAGTAAGACGGAAGTATATTAGATACTGCCTTAGAGAATACGTCCTTAAATTCCCAGTATTAGCGGAGTAGTTTTTATTCTACTAACTCCTTATCTATAGGCTTACTTTCCCTCCTAAGCTAATTATAGGCTAGGGCTTCCTTATCTTTAATTATCCGGTTAATTTTATATAAGCTAGTTATAAAGGCAATAGTGTTAGGCCGTATTAGGTTTTAGTAGAACCCTACGGCGCTAATATAATAGATATTAACTAATAGGAGGTTTATAGGTTTCTTTACGGATATTCTATGGACCGTATTTTGTGGTAGAGGGTTTATAACCCTTCTTAGCTCTTATTCCATCTTCTATAAGTTATCTTTCCGGTTTATATATTTAGTATAACGTCTAATATTCCTTGCTGTTCTTTATAGCTATATAGGGCCTAAGCCAGCTAGCTTATTACTAACTTTCTAGGTTTTTAGTGCCGGTAGCGCAATATTAGTAGTCTAAGGGCGGCGTAGTATACGAACCCGTTATAGATTAAGCTATATATATTTTTTAAAGGCCTAGTCCCTATGTATAGCATTGGCCTAGTAAATAGTGTCTACCTATAGCTGCATAAGGTTTTCTATTATAATGCTAATTTCCTTTATAAAAGAAGGTATTAGGGGTAAAGCTTTAGGCTAGACAAGCCGTTGGTTTTATATATTAAGCTATAAGCCTAAATAGGCTAGCTATTTTCTTTTTAAAATTATATTATAGCTTTCTAGGTCCGTAATAAGAAAAGGGATATTATACTACCTTCGTTTGTCTACGCGAAAGTAAATTTATAAGATAGTTATAATAGGTAGCCCTATTTATTTGTTATACCTATAAATAGAAATTAGTTTAGGCAGTTCTTTAAGGGGTGTATTTAAAAAGTTAGCCAGCTTTATAGCGCACTAGGTGTCTATTAAGGTTAAGGTATTTACTCTAAAGTTAGCTAAAGTAGAGGTTAAAACTTAATATTTATTATAGAATAAAGTATAAGGGATAGTGCAGCTTCTTCTACTAACTAGCTAACCTAGATTAATATATAATATATTAATCCCTTTTAACCCTAAAGAGGAGTCTTTCTTTAAGGTTCCTCTTTTTTTTTTAACTCCGCGCTATCCTTCTATATTAATAGAACCTTATCTATTTTTACTTTTGTTAGGCAGTCCTTAGTAAAGTAGTTCTTTTAACTATATAAAAAGCAAGCTCCTTAATTATTAAGGGCCTATCTATAGGGGTCGCTATATATAGGCTAAGTATATATTAGACCCGCGGTAGGACTAGCTATATAGCTATAAGGGATATTATTGCGGACACCTCGGGTTGCCCTTAGGACAACCTCCAGACGCCCCTCAGATAGTCGCCGGTCACGTGCCGGAGGCACGTGCCCGTAGTATATAGTCTCCACGATCCCTAAGGCCTCACCTCCTTAAGGATTTATCTCTCTTACCAATCTATCCTGTTCCACAATCGTGTCCTTATAGCCCCCTGTCTATAAAGTCCCCTTACATTCAAATCCTTCCTACTCCATTTAAAAGGGCAGCTGGCTTTAAGGACTAGATTGTTTATTTACATCTTTTATTTACATCTACTATCCTCCCTTAAAATCTCGCGACGACCTAAATAGAAACTCCACAAATACCTTATAGAAAGCCGTCACGCCAAGGCAGGAAGGTCCCTCCAATAGTAAGAGATTGCGATAATATAAACCTCTAGGCAAGACGGCCGAACGAGCCCTAATACCCAGATGCACTAAAAGCTCAAAGACTCTCGCACACCTACAGTCACCAGCAACGCTAAGGAAAACGCAGACACCCTCTACAACGGTTACAACACTGCTGGAAAGCAACTAGAACCCCTCTGGCCCTATTTAGGCCAATTAGAAGATTAAGCGCTAGAGGCAACACCAAGATCTTCCCCTAAATTAGAAATGCTAGCAGAGGAATATACTAACGCGCCTAATCAGGGACCCAACCGGAACCCTCCCAAAAAACCACCGGCCCATGATTAGTATAGTGGCGGCATATAGACTGCTTATAAGCTAAGCGGGCCTACCCCTTTAGGTAATCCAACCCAACCACTAACTTAAGACTTGAACCTTGCAGGGAAACCCACATTAGCTACTAGTACTAACACTACCTCCATAGCCGGAGCTTCCCTAGGCCTAAGGTTAGAAAGTCAAGAGCCCCACACCAATTTTCTTTAAGGAGGATATCAGGAAGCTGCCGCAAGGCTCTTAAAAGCCATATAGGAAGGAGCCACTAGTAAATATATTAGAAACCTTTAGGGGCAGGTCCAGATCTAGCAGAGCTTAATCTAGGCTAGACAAAATCTTTCACAACCTAGTTAAGGCTAAGGGCCTCCTAGGGGCTACCTAGTACCTACCTAAGAAGGCGTGGAAGACTCAGAGAGGTATCTACACAGCAAATAGAAAAAGGACATAGACTAACTAGCTAAGGCCTCTAGCAGTCTAGAACTCCGCCATAGACCCAACACCTAATAGCTGGACAACTAGGTTCGCGAAATAGATAACTTCTTTAAGATGCTAATAATACAAGACAATACTAAAGAGCGTACTTAATAGATTATTAGCAAGATTAAAGACTAATCCCTAAACTAGATCGCACTAAATCAGCTTAATAAAGAGCAAATTACTATATAGCCGCAGCTATAAACCTTCCTAAAGAAATGGACTTAAGATCCGCATATTATATAATACAATAATACAAAACTATTCTGGAACGGGATATAGCTCAACCGCTATAACTTCCGCCAGTTTATAAACTTTGTGGAAACTCGCGCTTAATTAATAGATCTAGAGCCCTTTAAAAACGAAGACAGTAGCATTTATAAAAAAGAGAAGATCGGATTTATCTAGGCTAGAATTAAGCTAGTAATTTATAACGAAATAAAACATATAGGAGCCCTATTACAGATCACCATATATGCGGATTTCAAATAAGCGGTTCTAAATGCCAAGGATATAGTAAGGAACCAGACCTCTTCCGGCAAGAAGCCGGGGGGTAACCAGAAGCGCGGGCACTCTAGTAGCAATACAGGGCAGACCCAAGCTCCAAAGAAGCCGTTTTTAAAGAGAAACCCAGAATGGTTAAAGTTAGGGACCTTAAGCAATAGGAAAGACTCCCAGGGCCAACCCAATACCCGTCCGGCATCCTTACGGGAACACTCTAAAAAGTCAAAAGAAAACTTCTCCGGAGGAAAACCTAATTAGAAAAATAAGCAGGGCAACAACCGCACTAATAATCCAAAAAAAGAAAAGCCCTAGTCACGGACCTCTCCCGGCTGCAACTAGGGTAAGATACAGAAGAAAAGACTCTCCGTATTACTATTAAGCTAGAAATAGCACTCCCTATGGGTAAGGTACGTCAGTTCCAAGTACTATATAACAGCGGCGCCGAAATCAATCTTATATAATATAATTTGGTAAAAGAGCATAAGCTTATCCCGTTGCTAAGGTAGTGGAAACCTATCATAGGGTTCCTAAATAAGCATCGGATTAAACTACACAGTGCCTATAAGCTCACAGTATTAGTGGCTAATATACACAATCGCACTAAGATGGTCAGCCCACAACCCTTCTAGGCGGCTAACTTTAAAGGCTATAACCTTATTCTTAGATACCCTTAGCTTGCGAAAGCAGATCCTAAAATACGCTTTAAGACAGAAGCCTTTAAATAGTAGAACGACAAAGAATCGGAAGGGCGTATATTACTAGCAAGCTTAAAAGACATCCTAGAAGATATGGCTCCAGGTAAAACAGTATACGCTCTATACCTAAAGGAGTATCAAATCGAACCCCTATTCTATAGCAAGATAGGTATAGAGCCTAGTATAGGTAATAACCCCTCTATAATGGAGACCCCACAGGGAGCTGCCGGACAGGTCACGGAGACACTGTAGGGAAATAGTAATCTTAAAAATCTTACAAGATACTTCCACCGCCATAGGTTACTCTGGCTCAAGCAATATACAAAGAATATACTACGGCACCTTAAACGCTGCGTCAAAGAATTCCCTACCCTTTATTGGCTACCGCATAAAACGGTTTAACATATGGTAGCAACTATATACAAACAACCACCACAGCGCGTAATACTACCCGTAAGCGTCCTAAGGGAGCTCCGGGACCTACCCAATAATAATATAGAGGACGAACGCGACCCCAATCTATTAAATATTCTATTAGGCCTAAGGGACTTACTAAGGGTATTCTTAGGTAGGCGAGCTAAAATTATAGCGTAGAACTCAGAATACGATTATACAATTAATCTAGAAGAGGGTAAATAACCCCTAAACCTTCCTATTTACAACCTCTCTCGCAAAGAGCTTAAGATTTTATGGGAATACCTCAATAGTGCACAGAAAAAGGGATGGATCCAGCCCAGTAAGTTGCTAGTAGGCGCACCGATCCTCTTTATCCCAAAACCGGATGGAACTATAAGGCTATATATAGACTATCGCGGTCTTAATAAAGTCATAATTAAGAACCATTACCCACTACTACTAGTTAGTGAAATGCTAGATTAACTATCTAGGGCGAAGATCTTCACAAAGCTGGATCTATAAGACGCCTATTATAGGCTCCGTATTAAAGAAGGGGATAAGTAGAAGACCGCTTTTAAGACCTAATACGGCCACTTCAAGTATATAGTAATGCCTTTTGGGCTAGCTAATACGCCTATAACATTCTAATCATATATTCACAAAGCCTTAGGGGGACTAGTTGACCGCATATACATTATCTATTTAGACGACATCCTGATCTACTTAGAAGACAAGGATTAGTATAAACAACACGTCCGCCAAGTACTAGAACGTTTAGATAATTAGGGCCTCTACGCCAAGGCGTTAAAGTATATCTTCAATACTAAGCAGGTTGAGTTCTTAGGTTATATCATAACGCCTATAGGTATAGTTATAGACCTAGTACAGGTACAGATAATCTAAGAGTGGCCGGAGCTAAAGAGCTACTAGAATATTTAAGTGTTCCTAGGCTTTGCCAATTTCTATAGGCGCTTTATTTATAACTACTTAGACGTTGCCTAATACCTATCTAACTACATTACTAAAGCTTCCTAAGACCTGGCCCAAGGAGCAAAAAGCTTAAAGGCAGAAAAAAAGAAAACTAAAAAGGGACCAACTAAGTGGTATAAACCATAGACATAGCCTAGAAAGGTATAGGAAGCCTTTTAGAAACTACATATAAAGTTTATAGAAGCTCCACTACTGCAGCATTTCAACCTAGATCAGCCACTAATAATGGTTACTAATACATCAAATTTTGCCCTTACTAGTATCCTACTATAACCTAATAGGTATCCGGACGCTACCCAGCTCTACTAGAGACCGGTAGCATTTTATAGCAGAAAATTCCAGGGACCTAAAGTTAGGTATTATACCCATAACAAGGAACTACTAGCCATAGTTAACTGCTTTAAACAGTAGCGACACTACCTCAAGCACGCAAGCCATACCACTCATATACTCTCAGATTATTATAATCTACGCTACTTTATAACTATAAAGGAGCTTACACCTCAATAAGCCAGATAGGCAGAGGAGCTTATACAATTTAACTTTAAAATCAAATACAAACCAGGGGAAAATAACCCTACTAACAAACCGTTACGACGGCTAGACTATGCTAAAGGCTTTAAAACGGGAGAAGGAAAATAGATAATAGACATCTTACTCCCTATATTACAGAACAAGCTCTGGGTATAGGATATTTAAGCACCTATAGCTCTATATACTAAGTCTTAGGCAGTGCAAACCCTATTAGCTTCCACTAACGTTCCAACTGGTACCCGGTCCGTGGCTAATAAGGGTCCGAAGATACCTGGACAGGACGTCCCTAATATAAGTTCAGAACCTAGTAATACACCACCCCTAATTACTAAGCTATCCCCTTAAACTAAAAGCGAAGCCATAGAGCAATTAGAACTCAGAGCCCTATAATAACTAAAGGACTTTAACCTCATAGCGGCCTTCCTAACGCACGCGCACTAAGAAGTTATAAGATCTATAGTACCATCTAGTCTCGTACTTAGAGCAGTATAAGGCGAAACAGCTTTTACTTAGGAACCATCCAAAAGGTTAACGGATCTTATCTATAAGGTGCAACAGAGGGACGCTTCCTATGCCATCTTTAATACGGAAGTAGACCGGAAACGTAACGGAAAGGAAGCTGCTAGGCGTCACCATTAGGAACTAGACCCAATAGGCCTACTGCGTAGATATAGCAAGGTTTGGGTGCTATAAGAAGCAAATCTACGACAGAAGATCCTTATAAGGAATTATAATAATCCTCTAGGCGGCCACTATGGTTAAGCCAAGATAGTAGAATTACTTTAACGCAAATACTACTGGCTAAAGCTTAAGCAGGAAGCAAAGAAGTATATTAGCCACTGTAAGAAGTGTTAAGTATATAAAATCCAAAGGTATAAGCTATAGGGTTTACTTAAATCAGTTCCCCCTACTAGTGAGCTATAGCAACATTACACTATAGACTTTATTACAGATCTCCCACCCTTAAAAGATAGGTAAGGACGAACATATAATTCGGTCCTAGTACTTATTAATAGGTTTTTAAAGTACGTCTAATACCTCCCTGTTAACAAGACAATTAATATATAAGCGCTTGCTAGCCTAATTAAGGAGAAATGCTTTCTTAAAGTAGATCAGCTACACTCTATTATTACTAATAGGGGCAGTGTCTTTATAAGCCAGTACTGGTCGGATCTATGCTTTTATTTAAAGATAGACCACCGCTATAGTATAGCTTTCCATCCGCAGATAGATAGGCAAATGGAACGCCAGAACTAGGAACTAGAGTCTTATCTACAAATATATTTAAACTACCAGCAAGACAATTAGTATAAGCTACTTCCATATATAGAGTACGCTTATAACTCAAAGTAATATTTATTGTATCAGTTTGCACCAATCTAGATTGCCTATAGCGTCTAACTATTAGGATTCAATGGTATACCCAATAATTACTGGCTAAGGCTGTATAATTAATTATAGGATCCTACCGGGAAGTTTAAGGATATCCACCAAAGAGTACAAGGATACCTCCAGGAATAAAAGGAGTAATAAAAGCATATAAAGTAGAGCCTACAAGATGCCCAAGAGCAGTAGAGACTCTGGTATAACCGCAAACACTAAGATAAGCATTTTAGAGTAGGCGACAAGGTTCTATTATATTTAACAAATATTAAGACCCATTAACTATTAAAAAAGCTTAATATAAGATACCTAGGTCCCTTCTAAGTTAAGGAATAAATTGGCAAGCTAGCCTACCATCTTTAGCTACCCCTATTTATGGCCTATATACATCTAGTGTTTTACGTAAACCTACTAGAGCCATGGCATAGACTACTACTAGAAAAGAACTTCTGTCTAGGCCCAATTAAACACCCTAAGGTAGTGGGCGAGCGGTATAAGGTTAAAGCTATACTATGCTATAAGTCTATTAAGAACAAGCTTTAATATGAAGTCAAATAGCTAGGCTGGCCCGCTAAGAACTCTATATAGGAACCAGAGGATTACCTCAATTATTGCAAAGATATTCTAAAAGAATATTAGGACCAAGGTCCGCAATCTACAAATTATAGAAAGCGCTCTAATACCACAGTGTTATCGCAGCCTATAAAGAAGACTCGCGTAAAGAGCAAGAAATAGGTCAAATTAGATATGGAACAGACAGGCTCCGGAAACTATAAGGATTAATTAGGGCTACGGCCTAAGGCAGGACAGGTCCTCAGCCTTTTCACATACATAGTATAGAATTGATAGGGTATTTTGCTAGAATCGCATTCCCATTTATTAGTCTATATCAGGAATAGTGTTCCTATGCCTTTTTAAATGCCTTACAAGGCCTTCCTGAGCACCAGTTAAGATCCTTAATTGCTACTATATATAAGAACAATCCCAAATGCCTAAATTAAAAGCCACTATGCCTCATCCTTAGGAGCAGGATTAGTATCCATTGGCCCTCTAAGGGATGGCTGACGGGAATGAGATCCCTTTATAGGTGTATAAGTAGGTATAAAAATAGGGGTAGGATAATAAGGTGTAAATAGAGCAGAGATTTTTAAACGCTTAATATTAATATTAGGTCCAAACCAATACCAATAAAGCTCTTAAGGCGTTAGCTTATAGTTAATAAAGACACGCTTAAGCCCAGAATAAACAGAGATATTGGCTAGCTAATATAGTCTAGAACCACCGAGACCTTGCTACAGTAACTATTAGTTACCTATCCGCTAGGTACCCGAAGGGTAACCTACCTAATACCGCATTATATTGTGCTCTTTCGAAACTTGACACGTATGCGCGAACTCCTTCTTATGGTATACGGCGACCTTCTTCTTATTACCCCCATCCCGCACCCTATTTTTAGTGTACTAGCCTTGCTCTCTCATCAGGCGTTGCTAGCTGGCTTGCTAAGAATTATAGGCAGTGTAGATGGCCGTGGCGTAGTCTTAAATACGACCCAGACGTTTAGCATTGGCGCTGGAATAAAAGAGAGCCCGGGCGATATAGTAGTTAAGGACATTAAAAAATCATCGCCACTTAGGCCTAGGCTATATTAAAGCTTAAAGTCAGCAATGGAAACCTATTAAGGATAGGAAATCTCACCTTAACGCAACTACCGCTCTTAGTACGCATGCATCAATTATAAGGACTAAAGGTGTTAGACCTTACATAGTGGGTCTTATTACAAGCATTTAGAATCTTCTTATCAGACTTCTGGTCTTTTAAGGACGTGCATATAAAGTCATTTAGGTAGGACCAGCACTAGTTACAGGTTAGCAGAGGTTGGGGTTCTATATGCAGCGGTAGGGCTAGAATACGCTGTGGAATCAGCTTAGAAGAGCAGTCAGCAGAAGAACGAAGAGGCATATTAAATAGATAATAAAAAAAAAAAATAGAAAATCTTAATAATATATCGAAGATACGTCCAAATTTGGACGAAGGTTGATGATAGGAAGTAAGGTGTTAAGGAAAAGAAGCAGCTTAATAAGCAAGGTGTCTCTATACTTTACTTTCTAATACCCTTCTAGTAAATAGCCGCAACCTTACCAATATAACTCCGTTACAATAGCGTAATTCAGAAGGAAGGAAACACGCGTATATACCATTTAGCCATCACTTCCTCACAAAAACTAATTACGCGGCTGGAGAAGGCAATTAAGACGTCAATTACAGACATATATAGGTTAAATTATACCTAAACAATACTATGGTATTAAAGAACAACGTTATAAACGTTCTTGACAATTGCATAATAGCTAGAGGTGCTATTGCGAAGTGTCCCTCCTGTTTGCTAGGCAGTAGAGCTACACCAAATATATAGCATAGAACCAATGAGAAAAGATTATAGATCAATATCTTAAAAGTTAAAGACGACGGCAAGCTAAGGCTCTGTACGTTAAATCCTATACTAAAAGGTTCTACAGAACCATACTAGGAACACCAAAATTGCCTATAATACTCGCGATTGATTGCAGACCGGTATAAAGGCTTAAAAGTAGAGTTGCATAAAAATTCTTAAGTCAGCCTAGGTAGTCACCGGCATGTTTTTAGTAGGCTTCCAATAGGTCTCCTGGCAATCCTCATATTTTTTCTCCAGTTATGTTTTTTCCTTATTAAGGTTTTTAGGAGTTCAAAGCAGGGGTTAGATAGATAGATAATATACAACAGCATACTAATATCTCTCCGAACCCCTTCTGGGACGAGCCCTTATAATCTCCCTACCGCAAGGTAATGGCGATCGGGGGCCAACCGCAAGAAGGGGGGGGGCAATGTAAGGGATATTATTGCGGACACCTTGGGTTGCCCTTAGGACAACCTCCGGACGCCCCTCGGATGGTCGCCGGTCACGTGCCGGAGGCACGTGCCTGTAGTATATAGTCTCCACGATCCCTGAGGCCTCACCTCCTCAAGGATTCGTCTCTCTTACCAATCTATCCTGTTCCATAATCGTGTCCTTATAGCCCCCTGTCTATAAAGTCCCCTTATAATAGCTAGCTGTTAAATTAATGGCGGGCTATACAGTTAGTGCTATAGGAGTTACTAATTATACTAGGGCACTATAGGCCGTTCTTATAGTGCTTATAGTCTAGTTTAAAGAGTTTCTAGCTTTATACTACTTAGCTTATACCTTAATTTAATAAAGGCCTTAATTAATAGCTAGGCAGTAGTCCGTAAGTACCTTTAGCGTCTATATAGTAGTAAAAACTAGCAGTATAGCGCGCTATAGGTCTAGGGTAAGCTTATTAAAGAGGTCTAGCATTAGGTCTTTATAGGGAATTTAGGTTTAGCCGGTTAGGTATAGAAAGTAGGTCTAAAAGGCTAAAAAAGGTCTCCGTTTGTCTGAATAAGGTTCTGTAATATAGTAGACACGGTTGCTTGTAACCAATTGGATTGACTACGTGAGCTAAGCGAGCTTAGGAGATCCATCAAATTCCACCTGTAGAAGTAGGAGGAAAGAAGAAGAAAACGATTGAAACCAAAACCCCCCCACTATGATTCCAACACCGTTGTTTTTATATTAAGGGCTTTATAATTAAGGCGGGCGTTTTATATCTTAAAGGGGTCCTTATAGATAAAAGACAAGTAGTTAACTATCTCTTCTTTAGAGAGGAAGGGGTTTGCTAAGTCCTAGGCATATTACGGATATAGATATCTATATATCCCCGCCAGTATAGCTAAAGACATAGGCCATCTTAGCTTAAGTAGTAGGGAAGTAGTCTGTATTAACTTTAAGCTTATCTTATAGTTAAAGCTTCTAATTATTAAATATAGGGTTAGTTCCGTCTATAAGTAGTGGGGGGTCTATAACCTTTACGGACCGCGATAATGCTAATACTATACATTATACTAGGGCCTTAAGGACCTTAGTAAGTCTCTAGGTGTCTAATAACTCCTTACTAGGTATAGGGGTGTCTTTAGTTTTAAGCAGCTCTTAAAGCCGTTTAATTTTAGTATTGGCTACTATAAGTTCTTCCTAAGGGGTTAAAACGGCGACTATTTTACTATTAGAGGTATTTACGGGTCCTATAGCGGCTTTACTGGCTATTATATTTCTTAGTATAGTAGTTAGATAATTTCTAGTAGGTTTCTATAGGGGGTTCTAGTCCATATGTATTATTTAGGTTATATTATATATGTCCTTTTAGTTCTATCCTATCCTTAGGGTCCTATTCTATTCTAGTAATATCATTTAGGCCCGTTTCTATATCCTTATCCTATCCTTAGTCTATAGATATATTTAAATTCCTTCTTAGGAAAAAAGAGTAAACGAGCTTTAGATAATATTAGCGACTTAGTTAATTAAGGCACAAGCACGGCAAGAGGGTCGTGCAAGCCTATATAATTAGATTATTTATTAACAAGGATCTAAAGCTAGAGAAAGAAAAGAGGAAGAATAAAAACACCGCTTAAAGTTATATACAATCCCCTAGTTATGTAACCGCAATCTGCCGTTTTCTGCTAGTACTGTAACAGCCTAGTAATATATAACGTTAGCGCCTTTATAATATAGTATTAAAGATAATATATATATTATTATAGATTATAAATAGGAATAGAACATATATAGTATCCTTTTAGGCAAACTCTATTACCTTATAACTCTTAGATAACTCTCTATATAGCATACCCCATAGAATTTATTTATTATAGCCTAATTTAAGGTCTGTAAGTAACATAGAAAAGCGCTCCGCTAGCACCTTCTTTTAGGCCCTTATTATTCTCCTTTATAGGCTTATATCTAATCTAAATATAATGTCTTAAAGCTTAATATTATATTCCTCCTCGCCTATCTCCTTTTATTATATATATTATTCTAACTATTTTAGCTACCCCAATTTTAAAAGATCTTAGCCGTTTAAATAGCTTTATACTACTAAAGAGATTATCTAGCTAAACTACGTACTTATCCGGTGGATATAGGCGTTTATTAGTGCTTAGGTAACGCTATATAAGAAGGTTAAAGATAATAGCTTAAGTCTTTATAAAGCCCTTATTTAGAAAGGATCTATCTAGGTCTACTAGGCCCTTTTTATTACCTTTAGTATACTTAAACGTACTATAGAAGCCATTATTAAGTATAGGACTATATTAAATATAGCGCTTAAGCTACTCCTATTAATTCTTTAATATATAGTCGCTTATTTTATAAGTAGCTCCTTTTTTAAAAGGCCCCTAATAGTCCTTTATAGCCAGCTCTATTATTATTCCTATATAAATAATAACTATAAAATATGCGAATAGCTCCTGCCTATACGCAAGGCTCTATAGCCGTTGCTTGCCCCTAGGTACATCCTTTTTCGGTACCAGATATAACGGGCTTATATAAATGCTTCTAAACCGAAGCTTATAGATTGCTACTATACAGGAATACTAAGCTAAGGAGAAGAAGGAGAAGAAGACTATTAGTGACTAATAAGATACAAGGGGTCGCTAAGGCGCTAGTGGTAGGCGAGCCAATAACGATTTTCCATCCCGGGGATGGAAAATCCTGATTGGTCAGCTCTACGAGTAGTGCTGGCAGAATTTGGCAGATTGCCCAGAAAGCGGCAATGAAGTAGGTGACGTGCTCCAGCACCGTCACACCGGATGTGCCTCTATATAAGCGTTTGTCTATATAGTCATCCAATCCATTATCTTATTATTAAAAAATAGGCGGAAAAGGACCATAGGATTGTGCCTATTAATGCTAGAGGGGATAGAGGCTTCGCCTAGGTTGTAATAGTCGTCTATTTGTAGTGGCTTAAATAGCGGCAGAGGCCCTAGCTCTAGTAGAGGCTTTTTAGACGTTTTGGTTCGAGAATCCTCTACTTTTATATAGTCAATATCGTTTAATGTTCGCGGCATTCTATTGCATTAATTTAGGCTTAGGGCACTAGCTAACTCGACTGTTTACATGCTCTGTTGATGCCTCCTATACAGCTCAACACGGTGTTGCTGCACGGGCCTGAAAACTGGCCCGAGCGTTGTCCACCAGCGGGTTAAGGGATACAAAGTCTAGTGTTGCCGGCTCGGCTAAGCGCCCGCTTAGTCGCTGAGCCGCACGTAACATATACAACCCCCGTTAACATTCGCGGATGTTAACAGCCAAGCCTGTAGCCACGTCGTGAACATTTTCAAATATCTTTACCCCCGCTAATTAAGTCGCTGATGCGCGCGTACTATTAGCCTATTGGCTTAGCCGTACGCTATATATTTACCCTATACGGTAAGGTTACTTATTCGCGTCGCTGAGTGGCCGGTAGGGGTAGATATACTTTCTCTACCTCTTTTCCCCGGTCTACGTCTGCGTATATATAAAAAAATAGGAACCCTCCCTTAGGGCGCCGCTTTTCCAGCAGCGTCCTATTCTTAAAAATGGCGTTAATTAGTCGCGTAGAGATTAACGTCGCGAATAATACCAAACTACGCGCTAACGCGCAGAGCATCCTCGCCCTTACGCGTGCTGAGAGGCCTAAAAACACGTCTCTAAATTATAAGCCAAAGCAGAAGGAGTTTAAGGTAAGTAGGTAGGTGCTTTATGGAGCAGTATACTAGCTAACGCGCGCCTTTTCCTCCTAGGCCTTCTGCAAGAAGAAGCAGTACTATAACAGCGATACTATTATAGAAGAAAAGCTTCTCCTTTTCCTCGTTAAGGAGGTTGTAGGCCGGCCACTAAAAGCAAAAAGCTATAAGGTTAGTGATAACGTACCCTAGGACAAGACGCGGCTCTCCTGGCGCTTAATTCGCGGCTACATTACGGCCCTAACGGACCTCTACCGGGCGCAGAAGGCTATGGGGATAAACAGTCACTAGTCCCTACAGGAGGATAATATTAGGGAGTACCTAAAGATTCTACAACAGAGGGATGCGTAGCGGGAAAAGGACCAGTTCGCGGACAAGGGTAGAGACACACTGCTTAACGGATATATAGAGGACAAGTTTAAGAATATCTACCGCCAGCTATAGGCCCGCGGAGACTCCTTGCCAGAATACTACCTTTACACGCTTGTGGATATCCTGCTAGGCCACTATATGCTTACCCGCAGCGGTAATAGGCGCTCCGCTAAGATCTCAGACCTATTTACCTTTAAGTTTAAGGGCGAAGGCCCTACGTGCTATATGCCCCTAATATTTACTACACGCACTAGCAAGTAGAACCAGCACGGCCGCCTTAAGACTATTAGGGCTCTACGTAATAAGAAGCCGCTTATCTATATACTTAGCGGGCTAGCTTTCTACCTCCTATATTACTAGGACCTTAGCGACGAGCTATTCCCAGACTTTAGTAAGCGGTTAGTATGGTACAATATCCGCCTAATTAAGAGCAGTATTAGGGACCATAAGGCGGCCTTCTTGTATAACTTGCAGTAGGAGTAGGTTGCTAAAGTATTTTAGTATATTAGCGTCTTCTTGCAGAAGAAAACCTATATTAGATAAAGCGCTGGCGCTAAGACGGCAGAGCTAAAAGGGGTTAGCGAGGACTAGATTAGACGCGCTAGTAGGTAAAACTAGGAGTAGATAGTTAGCTGCTACTTAAACTTACTACTACGGGAGTTTATACGGACAATGGCCGGCTATATGCTATAGATAGGCTGCTTTAAGATTTATAGGGCAAGCGTCGCCCCCTTTAACGTACTACTGTCGACGATTTAGCCAGAGCTAGATGTCTAGAAGGGTTGGTTTAGCCCTTAGGTTGGCCAGATTAACGACCTTATAGCTATAGGCGCCATAAACCTCCTATTCTACCTCTAGGAGGTTATTCTATAGGACTTAGTAGTCCTCTGTAAGATATTCCTAAGCAGCCCTATATGGAACCACCCTATCTTCTAGTATAAGGCCTATCTACCCTTCGCGCAGAAGGTTAAAACCTGCCTATAGCAGGAGGAAGAAGGCCCTAACTAGCTATTAATACTCTACTAGGCCGTGCCGGCTATTGCGGACTGCCTAAAGACTATAAACGCCTAGAATGACTAGAGAGTATATAAAAATAACTAGAGAGCACGTAAGCTGCAGGCGTTAATTAACTATATGGCTAAGTCCTAGTAGGCGCAGTCTTTGTAGCTTTAATTACTTACGTCTAGTAGCCTTACCTTTTGGCTTAAGGTCCCTTTAGTATAGCTACTAATAGCATATCTACTAACAGCACGTCTACCGACGGCACGTCTACCAACGGTATATCTACCGGCGCCTCTATTTATCGCGGGATTGAGCTAGTATACATCGGCCTAGGTAAGCGCTGTAGCTTCCCCTTCGCCAGCGCCGCCGTAGCTATAGCCGCAGCCGCAGCTATAGCCGTAGCTATAGCAAGGGCCTAAGTTTAAGCTTAAGCTTAAGCTCTAGCCTAAGCAGCCGCCTGTATATCGTATGTGCCGCGTGGTAAAGTCCATATGGGCCCTTTAGCGCAAGTGGACTAAGGGGCTTAGAGGTAATCCTTCTATAGCAGCACTAGATTCTAAATGGGGTAGTAGATAGCGGGCCGGCTAGTAGAGCGAGCTTTAATAGTACTCCCTACGGCTTAAGGTTATTAAGGAGATTAAAAGGGTTGCATAGGCCTAAAGGGTCAGTAAGGAAGCGGCTATATAGCAGGTTAATCTACGGTAGGAGTAGATATAGTGCTTACTAGATTAGCTTTATAAATAGCTTTAAGTGGGTAGAAAAGCTGTTAAATAGTATATATCTATAGCCCCTTAGGGGCTTATTTTGGTAAGGTATAAGTTTAGTGGGGTGCTTGTACAATAGCGGCGCCCGACTTAAAATATAAATATCTTTACCAGCCTATGGCCAATTCTTACCATTCTAGTGCGAGCAGAGAGCTCTTAGCCAGCTCTACGCATAGCGCTTAACGGGTGTTAAGAGTGTAGTGTTATTAACGATTGTAGATTAATTGTGGATATAGGGTAACATCCACATACCACTAAGCGCACGGGCCTCCTGCCTTACAAAATCTAACTCAGCTGCTGATTTAGCCACACAAAACGAACCGTGGACATACTATTGATGTTTATCCCTTAACCCGCTGACTCTGGTTCTCGGTTATCGATAAGGATTAGCCAATTAGAGGCTCTCGTTTAACCTAATTCTTGGCCACTATAATAAGAACTGCAGCGACGTAAGGTTATTCAAATCCGTGATTTCTATGTATATATATATTTGTAGGCTAGTCCTTAGAGTTAAGCTTTGCCAGGTGTTGCTCCCAACAGGGCCCTGTCGTGCAGAATGGAATCCTACACACAGAACAGCCCCATCTTGTTCTCGGTGTTGGTGCACGGTGCAGCTTGGCATTGCACCTCAGCGGGTTAAGGGATAGCCTCATGCGACGTATTCCCGCACAGATTCGCCCTTGAAGCAAATCCTACATTGGCTAATAATAACGGACCAAGAAATCATTCCGTTCAATTAAATCGTCGCTTCGGCCTTCGCTAATCAAAAGCTTGCTTTTTCTAGCAGGGGCCTTCAGCCACAGCCAGCCGCCTCTGGTTGGCAAATGAAACCTCAGTAAATTTTGCAAAGGAACGACGTGTTCTCGCTTTCGCTTTCGCTATCGCACCAGTTCACTGCACTTTCCACCCCTCCTATTATACAGATCCGGACTCGACTCCATCCACTTAGCGATAGCTCCAGCAAATCGTAGACGAATCCTAGGCGCCTCCCGCGCTTTGCCAAAGTAACCCCGAGTCGATCGGTGTCATTAGCTGAGGCTCACATAAAGCTTCATCTGCCAGATGCCGCGTCTCGGACACAAGAAGTCCCGCAACGGCTGCGCACAGTGCAAAACGAGACACGTTAAGGTGAGTAGGAGCTGCTTTGTCGCATACTGATACTCATTCGACCATCAGTGCGATGAGAAACGGCCATGTAGTGGTTGCTCTAGGCATGGCGTTCGCTGCAGCCTTGTCACGTGGGGTTCGGGAGATACTGCTTTATTAGATTCGCAGGCGTCGCAATTAGGCAATGGGACAAGCCGGAACTCTGAACCTCCAAAGGTACGTAGCAGTATGCTTAACTAGATAAAGTGTATGGTCGTTGCAATGCTATGCACGTTCCAGACGCACTTCAGAAAATGACGTGCAGATAACCTGTACTCGCACAATTTATTTGAATGCTAGTCACGACTGCTTACTTCCGATGCCAGGGCTCCGGAAGTGGATCCGGTAGGCGGGAACCGTCCGAAAACCAGACTCCTATACCCTTGTTGATCAAATCGGACTTCAGTCAAACACCTGAAGACGGCCCCAAAGCATCGTCGAGCCCTGACCCTTTTCCCTATTTTGCCAGATTTGTCAACGAATCAGAGTCCAACGAGACCCATACCTGGATAAGAGATCTTGAGTTAATGCACCAATGGACCGCAAGTACATACCAGACGTTAACCGGCCTGGAAGAAGTAAGACAGATTTGGAAATTAACAATCCCCAAAATGGCCTTTACTCATACATACCTGATGCACGAAATCCTTGCGGTATCAGCTTCCCATCTCGCGTATCTTCAACCCGACCACCGCCGTGCTTATTATATGCTCGCTACCTATCACCAAAACATTGCCATCAACATAATACGGATGGAGTTGTCGAGCATAACGTCAGAAAACTGCCATGCTCTCTTCGCTGCATCATCACTGGTAACGCTCACAGCGTTTTCATCTCCTAATAGTGTCAACCTGGTAACGCCAATCGATGACCTCGTGGACATCTTCCTCTTGATACGTGGTATGCGCGGCATCCTCAAGTCCGCCTTCGAGATGATCAAGGAGGGGCCGCTAGGATATATTCTAGACAGCAGACAGACTCCTTCTCCAACACCGCTGCCCTTCACGCTTCTATCTCGACTCGCCGAGCTCAGCACCCTCCTCACTACCCAAGAACCCGACCACGACGTGAGAGAGCTATGTGGCGTGGCTATCTCAAACCTTGTGGAAACAACCACTATAGGCATTACACATACGGACGATCATGAGCTGCTAGTCACGTTCACATGGCCAATTAGAGTCTCCATGGGTTTTATATCACTGCTCCGTCAGCGGAACGGGGTCGCGCTGGCGATTCTCGCGCATTATTGCATTGTCTTACACACTGCCGAGCACAACGCTACGCGGAAGAATTGGTTTTTAAGCGGATGGGGCTCCCGTATAGTCGAGTCTATTACCAGCACCGTTGATCCGATATGGCAGGATTCAGTTCGATGGCCCATGGAATGTATTGCTGGGTCCAAGCAATAACGCCGTAGGTTGAGGAGGGGCCGATGTAGTTTATTATACACCATATGCGCTGTGAATTAAGGACTGAAGGACTTTGGAAGCTAATCGGGAAGGCATGATCGGAGGAGTTGATTGGATTGGCGTATATATGGAGGACAACTAAACACGCAGCCTAGTGGGAAGTGAGACACAATTCATCTCACTTTCATCACACCAGCGCATTTTAGGCCCTACTAGACTTCGAAACCGTGCCGCAACAAGTCTTCTGGAAAAGTTATTAGATTGAAGGCGAAGGAGCATAAGAGGAAAACCCCGAAATTGATGCTGCCCTTTCGGTCATTGCCGCAGCATATACAACTGGAGCGGAATTTGACAAACCTCGGCAAGGGATATATAGATTTGCCATCTTCCAATTCTTGTGAGGTGTCGAACGGACAATTAGGTATGAGAACTCTGTCTATTAAAGAGGGCTCTAGAGCCTCTATATATACACCAGATAGGTAACAAATAGGTTGCAAATAGAATAACGACGTAGTCGTCATTCTGTAATAGAAACAAGTATTTAGACATTTAATAAGACATTTGATAAGACATACAAGGAGATATACGAGGTAAGGAGCGGGGTATTAAGACATAGGGTTTTAGGCTTGAAGCCAGTATTAAGATGGTAGTAAGGAAATCCAATCCAGTTTATTACACCCCCCTAGCTGCACAGAGCCTTCTAGGCTGCTGTAAAGTACCTAAAAAGTCATAATAGCAATTTGGTGTTAAGTTAAAGAAATCCTTTATATAGTTATCCGTGGCCTTCGTAGCTGCGCCTTGACCACCCACCCGAAGGGTGGGTGGTGGACATCCAAATCGCCAGGACAGCTCAATCGCCAGGGTTTAAAAGAATCAATTATATAGCACCACTACAGTAATAATTACAAGTCTTCCTGCTGCTCACGCGCTTTATCCCATT
>Ga0307507_10002251_pt1 | contig 41181 bp, 46 predicted proteins | sample 7_EM_MG_FD_207223 | JGI IMG/M metagenome (GOLD analysis project Ga0307507, IMG submission 207223) | Populus trichocarpa ectomycorrhiza microbial communities from riparian zone in the Pacific Northwest, United States - 7_EM | ecosystem: Host-associated > Plants > Roots > Unclassified | place... | reverse complement strand
CCCTCCCCTAATCAATTCGACCAGTGGTTCTCCTCGGCTCTCTCCACGCTCACGTCGACTCTAGTAGCCACCGCGCCCCGCTCCCGCCCCTCCCATAAGTCCAAGGCCTGGTGGACCCCACTCCTGACCTCCCTTCGGAAAGAGTTCGCGAAAGCCACCCAAAGGGCAAAAAAGCTTCAAACCCCGGACGCCTACTCCATCGCGAAACAATCCAAGCTCGGATACTTCCAAAGCATCAAGAGGGCAAAAGCCTCCTACTGGGCTGACTTTCTCGCAAAAGCCTCCCCCAACAACATCTGGACGGCAAAGCAGCTGGTCGCCCCGAGAAAAACCCCTAGATTTCCCTCTCTTCCCGACGCCTCCGGCCCGGTAGCAATTAACAAAGCGCTACTGGACCACTTTTTTCCTCCCAAGAGCCCCCTACCCACCAGAGGCCGTCTCACAATAAACCCCTCGGCCGTGCCTCTGACGGCCGACGAAATCAAACTTGCCCTTTCCAAGTCCTCCCCCTCCTCGGCCCCCGGCCCTGACGGTGTTCCCTACTCAGTATGGAAGAAAGTCAACCTCGTCAACCCCACGATCATCCTCGACCTCCTCTCACCCCTGGTAGCTTTCGGCTACCACCCCCCCTCACTAAAAAACGCCAACGGGGTAGTCCTAGACAAGCCCGGTAAAACCTCCTACGACTCCCCCGCTTCCTTCCGCATTATAGTCCTCCTCAAAACCATCTCAAAGATCCTTGAACGAATAATGACGGTCAGGCTGTCCGCCATCGCCAAGTCCAAGGGTCTTCTCCACCTGAACCAGTGCGGCTCCCTACCGGGGCTCAGCTCCTCCGACCCCTGCCTCACCCTCATTCACGAGGTAAGAACCCTCCAGAGACCCAGGTTGAAGGTCTCCACACTCTTTCTCGACATCAAAGCTGGCTTTGACAACGTCAACGCTTCCACCCTCAGAGCTAGGCTCTTGGCCTCCCACGTACCCTCATACATGGTCGACTGGATCTCCTCCTTCCTATCAGAGAGGACCTGTACCCTGCTATTCCAAGGGTCCCCCAATCTTTCCTCCCCGGTTTCAGTGGGCACCCCTCAGGGGTCCCCGATCTCTCCTTGGCATTTTCTCTTATATGTTTCTCCCCTTCACATGTCGATCCCAAAGGGACTTATGGTTTCTTACGTCGATGATTTTTCAATCACGGTAGCCTCCCCTTCCTACAGAGGTAACATCCGCAGGCTGCAAGGCCTTTTCAACACTATTGCTACAAGGGGCCGGGACATAGGCGTGTCCTTCTCGGTCCCAAAAACCGAGCTCATCCACTGGCGTACTCCAAGCCAGAGGTCCCCCCCCGCAAAGGCCCCCATCGAACTGGAAGGCCACCTCTTCCAACCCTCCAAGGTCGTAAGATGGCTGGGGTACTGGTTTACACCCGCCCTCAACACCACCCACCACTTTAGACACAGACAGTCCCTGGCCCAGGCTATTTTCTCCTTCGTCAAACGCCTATCCTCCCCAGGCGCCGGCATCAAGCCCTTCCTATGCCACCGTATCGCCAACGGCCTCCTTCTCCCCATACTTACGTATAGGGCCGACCTCCTCACTCCAAACTCCTCCGCGCTCAGAGGCATGAACAGCTTCTGGCACAGGGTCCAACGCTGGACAACAAATGATTTTTTTTCCACCCCCACCTCTATACTTTCCCGGGAAGCATGCCTCCCTCCGGTCGTTTCATACTGCAAGTAGCGAGGACGCCTGGCCGCCCTCAGGGTAGCATGCGCCCCCCCGTACGCCAAACCAGCCTCGGCTAGGCTCCCGCAATCCTTCCCCTCCCTCTCCGCCGTTAGGGCCCAGGACTCGTCCAGGCACCTAACTGTGGGCCTCTCCTCCGTCTACCTCCCCTTGAGCTGGAGAACAGAGCCTCCCTCGCCCCCCATAAGAAAGCACCTCCCGGTCGACGCCCTCGCCGACCTCACCCTGCCCCTACAGGACGGCCTCACTCGCCTCCTGCTGGTCTTACACGCGCCCCCCCCCCTTGGAGCGAACATCCCCCCTTCCGAGCTCATGAAAAGAACGTACCAAGCCCTGCGCACCCGCGCCAGGAACATGCTCCTCCAGGATTGGGTCACCGACGCCCCCACACCCCCTTACTATGATTACCCCCCCTCCCTCTCCCCACACCCCTTCATCGGCCTAGGGAACTTTGTGGCAGAGAGGATTCACCAAATGCGAGCAGTGCAAAGCTACCTAGCCGCCCACCCCTCCAGGTTTAACGCGAACCCAAACGTGTCCTGCCCCCGCTGCGGAGTGGAACCAGAATCCTGCCAGCAGGCCATTCTCAGCTGCCCCGCTCGCGCCAGAGACCGAGACCTCCTACTGAACGAAGTCTCCTGCCTCAGGCGTGACACCCCAACATGGACCGAAACCGACCTTATACGACCTTCGGCGAGTACATCACGAACACAAAAACCAGCTCTCCCCGGGACATGATCCGTGAATAATGCCCCGCCCACTCCCCCCCCAACCCAAGACTGAACCTAGTTCCCCCATGAGAGTTTAAATTGTTTTTCTTTTTTCATTCCTTGAGGAGGACTGAGTGTTTTGATTTTCCTTAGATATATCTTTCATTGCAAAAAAGGCGTAAATGACAAGTAGTTTTTGCCTTGTAGTTTCCTTATATTTTAGTGGCCGGGAGGGACGACAGGGGAGCGGTTTTAGCCTAGGTAACTTCAGTCCTCCCGGCGGAATACCGGAAAATGGTTTCTTTTGTTGTTTGTTTTGATTTATAGGTTTTGTTCTTTCCATAGCTAGCTCTGCAGAAAGCTTCTTGTACCTAGAAAAACACTGAACAAATGATAAAAAGAAAAAGAAAAAAAGAAAAAAAGAAAAAAGAAGACATGGGATTTGGGTCACGAACCATCTGCTATACACACCCGGCGATTGAAATCTCAACACCATGAGAATTCATCGTCAACATCCACCACCCCCGGACTCTCGGTGAGCTGCACCTGCACTCTCCGTCAGCTGCACCCCCCCCCTCCTCCCTTACTTCCCTTATGATGTCCTTGGGCCCGGGCGTCCTTGTTTCTAGGGGTCGTTTGGCCCTACTCGCCGCTCTCTCTGCGCGAGCTTGGCTGCCTCGCTTAGCGCTCACACAGTCGGCAACACCCTCTCGCCCATGTTAAAGACGGCTGGGACTACAGTTCGCAGTAGGAGAAAATTCTTCAATAGGCTACGGTTGATTTCTCCGTTCTCTTCAGCTCTGTTAGAGGCTGCCTAGTCAGACACGCACACGGTTACGGATAGTGTCCACAGTTATTGGGTTTACCCTTCCTCTCCCCCTTCAGGTCTCGTCCCATTGCTCGGTTACAGCTACAATCCACTCATTTGGCTGGCACCCTACTGCCCTTTCGCCTTACCTTGTGATTTCTCAACCGTGCTGCCTCTCGGTTACGCTCAGTCGTCGTATTGCACTGCCTCGGTGGTCGATTCCAACCCCTTTTGTTCATGAGTAATGCTTGCAACGCCACAACGGTTTTCAGTGGCCCCCGGTCCCCGCTTGTTCTTCTTTCATTGTCGGTTACTTTGGGTTTCATAGTGGTTATAACAATTATTTATTTTGTTGTTGGTGTCTATGCCAAGGGTTTTCCTGTTGATTCCTCCCCGTATATTTATTTGATTTTCTTGTTCCGCCCTCTCAGGCGGAGTTTGATTTCTTATTTTGTACGGCTGCCGTGCGGTTGGTCTCGTACCCGAGCGACTTGGATTGATGGCTTCCCCCCTGGCGCCAGGTGGATCAGTGGGGATGGGGTTTGTTCTTTACCATAGCTAGCGCTGCACGTACTCTTTGTTCCCAGTAGTTGTCAATACAAAGCACATGAATAAAAAAGAGAAAAACAAGAGAGAAAAAAAAGACATGGGATTTGGGTCACCAACCATCTCCTCTACTAACCCGGCGATTGAAATCTCAACACCATCAGAATTGATCGTCCATATCCACCACCCCCGCACTCTTAGTGAGCTGCACCCCCCCCTCCCGCCTTACTTCCCTTATGATGTCCTTGGGCCCTGGCGCCTTTGTTTCTACAGGTCGTTTGGCTCTATCTCCGCATCTTTTCGCTTGTGCTTCGCTGGGTCGCTTAGCGTTCGCACCGTCGGCAACACACTCTCGCGGATGTACCAGACAGCTTGGACTACAGTTCGCAGTAGGAGAAAACCTTTCAACAGGCTATGGTCGATTTCTCCATTCTCTTCCTTACTTTTAGTGGCTGCCTAGTGAAACACGCACACGGTTACTGACAGTTTCCATCCTGTTAGGTCTACCACTCCTCTCCTCTTCAGGTCTCATCTCGTTGCTCGGTTACAGCCTTAAGTCCATTCACCTGGCTGGCACCCTACCCCCTTCGCCGCCATAGCATTTCCCACGCTTGCGCCACACAGTGACACTCAGTCGGCGTATTTCACTGCCTTCGTGGTGGATGTCAACGCCTGGGGTTCTCGAGTAATGTTTTGCAACGCGACAATGATTTTCGTGGCTCCCGCACCCCCTTTGTTCCTCTTTGATTGTCGGTTACTTAGGGTTTCATTAGTTGTATATCAATTCTTTATTTTGTTTGTCTTGACGGCAAGAGTTTTCCTGTTGATTTATTCCCAGGTATTGATTTGTTGTTTCTTACTCCGCCCCTTAAGTCGGACTTTGATTTCTTATTCTGTGTGGCTGGTGTGCGTTCCGTCTCGCCGCGGAGAGACTTGTCTCGAGAGCTTTTTCCCTGCCGCCAGAGTGGATAAATCATATGGGATGGGGTTTTTTCTTTACCATAGATAGCGCTACACGTAGTCTTTATTCGCAGTAGTTGATTAATCCAAAGCACCTGATAAAAAAAAAGAGAAAAAAGAAAACAAGACATGGGATTTGGGTACGAACCATCTTCTCTAGACAGCCGGCGATTCAAATCTCAACACCATGAGAATTGATGGGCAACATGTACCACCCCGCACTTTCAGTAAGCAGCACCCGCTCTCTCTGTGAGCTGCACCCCTCCCCATCCCCATTACTTCCCTACTCATGTCCTTGGCCCTGGCGTGCTTGTTTCCCGGGCTCGTTTGGCTCTATCACCGGCTCTTTCCACTTGCGCTTCGCTGTCTCGCTTAGCGTTTGCATCCCCGGCAACACCCTCTCGCCCATCTTACAGCCGGCTGCGACTACAGTTTACTGTAGGAGAAAACTCTCCCACAGGCTACGGTCGATTTTTCCATTCTCTTCATCTCCATTAGAGGCAGCCTAGTCAGTCACACACACGGTTACCGATAGTTTCCACGGTTATTCGATCTACCCCTCCTCTCTCATCCACAAGTTCTCGCCCCGTTGCTCGGTTAGAGCCAAAATCCACTCTTACGGCTAGCATCCTACTGCCCTCTTACCTTACACTGTCCCACGATTTGCATGGTCGCACTCCTCGGTTAGGTTCAGTCGTCGTATTGCACTCCCTCAGTGGCAGATGTTCACGCCTTGGGTTCTTGAGTAATGTTTTGCAACCCCACACCGTTTATAGTGGGCGGCGCACCCCGTATGTTCTTCCTTCATTGTCATTTACTTAGGCTTTCATTCAAGTGGTATATCAATTCGTTTACTTTGTTTGGTGTCTGCGGCAAGGGTTTTCCTTTTGATTCCTCCCTATCCATTTATTTGATTTTTCTTATTTCTCCCCTTTAGTCGGAGTTTGATTTCCTATTTTGCATGGCTGGCGTGAGGTTGGACTCATACAAGCGAGACTTGGGTTGATGGCTTTTTCCTGGGCGCCGGTGGTTTCACCGAGGTTTTTCTTTACCATAGCTACCGCTGCACTTAGTCTTTGCACCTAGATGACGAATAAAACAAAGCAGCTTAAACAAAACATAAAAAATAAAAATAAAATAAAATAAAAAGGACATGGGATTTGGGTCAGGAAGCATCTTCTCTACACACCCGGCGATTGAAATCTCAACAGCATGAGAATTGATCGTCAACATCCACCCCCGCCCTCACAGTGAGGTACACCCACACTCTCTGTGAGCTGTACCCCCCCCCTCCCACCCTACTTCCCTCATCATGTCCTTGGGCCCTGGTGTCCTTGTTGCCAAAGGTCGCTTGACTCTACTCCCTCCTCTTTCCGGTCGCTTTTTCACTACCTCGCTTAGCGCTCGCACGGTCGGCAATACCCTCTTGCCCATTTTACAGACGACTGGGACTACAGTTCGCTGTAGGAGAAAACCTTTCAACAGGAGAGGGTCGATTTCTCCGTCCTCTTCACTTCCTTTAGAGGGTACCCAGTCAGACACATACACGGTTACCGATTGGTTCCACGGTTATGGGGTCTACCCCTCGTCTCCCCTCTCAAGGGCTCATCCCATTGCTCGCTTACAGCTACAATCCACTCACACGGCTGGCACCCTAGTGCCCCTTTACCTTACGCCACCCTTGTGATTTCTCCACGGTGGGACACCTCAGGTACCCTCAGTCGTCATATTGGGCCGCCTCGGTGGCGCATCACATCGCCTTGGGTTCATGAGTAATTCTAGCACTGCCACTATGCTTTTTTCTGGCCCCCACACTGCCATTGTTCTTCTTTTATTGTCAGTTACTTTGGGTTTCACCAGTGGCTATTACAATTATTGATTTTGTAGGTATCTAAGGCAAGGGTTTTCCTCTTGATTCCTCCCTATGTTTTTATTTGATTTTTCTTTCCTGCCCACTTAGCTAGTCTGGGTTGAATTTCTTATTTGACGTAGCTGGTGTGTGGTTGGTTCCAGAACAGAGGAACATGGGTTGATGGTTTTTTCCCTGACACCGATTGGTTAGTCATTGGAGGTTGTTTTATGCCATAGCTTTATGCTGCATGTCCTTTTTGGACCTAGAAGACAAAACAAAACTAAAATGAAAAAAAAAATGAAAAAAAAGAGAAAATGAAGAACAAAAAGACATGGGATTTGGGTTCTTTACGCAAGTATCTAAGTTCTTTCATACACGATACTTTCAATACCGAATTCTTTATCTATCACGCTTTCGGGCATCCAGACATGACTGTCTTACATGAGCCTAGTGATCTACGTTACTAGAGCTGAATCAACTGAATTAGCTATCGTAACGGCTGTGAGGCAAGGGGAGAGCAATCGTTAACAAATTATGGGTTCCCTACTACAAGTATCACTCGGGGGAGAGTGGATTGTAACATTTGGGTGCATCAACCTAGTAGCACCTAACAAACAGACAAAACGGAGGCCAACAACCCAAACGATATCGAACCACTAGCGGAAAATATCGATCTCTCATCAGTAGGAGAAGGATTAGAAAGGGCATGGACGGAACAGAGGGCACCAAGCCCTACAACGCCAGAGCCACCATCATCAAGTGGATCATAAGAAATAGAGGAACAAGGAAGGACATGACAAAACACGATCGCGGGTACAGTAGAACCAGGAGGAGCGACATCCTCAGAAACGACACTAATTGTAACTCTGGAACAGATGAGACAAATCATCGCATCCCTAAGCGGAGGAACTAGAAAGTCAAAAGTCAAGGAACCTGAGGTTTACTAAGCAGAGCGACAGAAACTCCGAGGCTGGCTAGCGCAGCGCATTGTATACTACAGAACAGTAGGATGGCAGAACAGCCCGGACGAGGAAAAAATCCTATATGCAACAAGCCTCATAAGGAACGACGCAGGAACCTGGCTCACAATATACGCAGAGGAATGAATCACCCCAACCTGGAACTCCTGGACAGGATTCAAAAGACTACTACGAAGGCAATTTGGCCTAATCGACGCCAAAGGAGAAGCAAGGATCAAACCAAAAAACATGAAACAAGGCAAACGATCAGTCACGAAATACTGGAACCAGTTCCGTCTTGTGGCTACTGAAGCCGAATTGGAACACTTGACAGGAGGATATCTACTTCTAGGGTGAATAAACATGGAAGCACAAAACGCCTGGGGAGCCAGCAGCGAAGAGTATGAGGAACTCGCAGTTCTAGCCGAATTGGCAATCCGGAAGGAAACTAAGGTGGCAAAGGTCAGACATATCCAAGGATCACGACCAACAAAGAACATCCAACGGGAAACCATCACACCACGAAACCCAGATGGGGAATATTGACCTACCAATAATCGCAATGAGAACTACGGTGATCCGATGGAATTGGAGGCTACCAGGAAACGACCAAGGTTTAACATCTCAGGAGAGGAATTCCAAAGGAGGATTCCAGAACCACTATGCTTCCAATGCGCACCACCTGGACACTTAGCCAGGAACTGTATAAGGAAGGATGGACCCAAACAATTCAAGAAATAAGCCAGGGGTTGGCAACCAACCAAGAAACCTCCCCCTTGGCAGACTAGAGCTAAGATCAGGGAAAGCGAGGTCGAACAGGAACCCTGACAGTCGGGAAACGACCAGTGTCACAAGTAAGAGATGGTCTGAGGGACAGACCGGAATGGAAAACCCATTATTATGCACAACTACTACGCCGCACTCAACTACATGGAAACAGACGATAATGACAATGACAATATCATGGTCAAAATACGACTATACAACTTAAAGGGGTCAGTCACTATTAAAGCCATGATGGACTCAGGAGCAACAGAAGACTTTATCGACAGAGATGTCTGCAACAAACACGGGATCAAGATGATCAAAGCAAAAACCCCAAGCGAGATTGACCCAGCGAACGGAAAACCAAGCACTATGGGCCCTGTCACCCATATGACGAAAGTACCTATGGACATTAGTAGCCATAGGGAATGGGCAACCTTCCAAGTGGCAAACCTCCACAACCATGAGGTCATCCTCAGGATGCCATGGCTAAGAGAACACAATCCAACAATCGATTAAAATGAGCAAAGGAAGAAATTCAACAGCCAACGATGTATGACTTGGTGTCTCAAATGTTCGCCTATTGTCTATGCGTCACCCGAACAAGAAGCCCTAGAAGAGAATCTCATTACCAGATTCTCCAATGTCCAGGCCAGGGAAGGCGCGGGCAGCAATAACCAGAGCGTCAAAGCAAGAAGCTATCAGACAAGGCCAGTGTGTCTATGACGGGATCAGCAGGGGCGGCAGGGCACGACCTGTACGCAAGCGAAGGAACCGACCTCCCTTCCAGAGGACAAGGAATGGTTGGAACTGGGATAGCCATTGGATTACCTCACAGCACCTATACACGAATTGCACCACGATGCAGTCTAGCAGTCAAACACCAACTCACTACAAATCCAGGTATAATTGATGCCTACTACAGAGGCGAAGTGAGGGTGCTCCTGGCCAATCTTGGAGACCAACCATACAGAGTGGAAAAGGGAGACCGGATTGCACAACTGATCATCCAGAAGATCGACACCCGGGAAGTACAAGAAGTTGACCAGTTGGACGATACCAAAGGAGGGATCAGGGGTTCCGAAGCTCTGACATCACAATGGACCAAGAGGTCAAGGGGCAGAGTGCCAAACCACAGATGGAAAGTAACAAAATATCGGCAAGAGCGTTAGGAAAGTTCCACCGACGAGGAGAAATGCCGGGCATCCTAAGATGGGACGAGGTTGACAACGAAATTCAGCAGGAAGCAATCAACATTAGTACAGAGCTGGCAATAAGGAACAAAAAACAAAATGAGGACCAAGACGTTAGGGACACAGTTCCCCAAGAATATTATCACATGCTGGATGTATTCAAAAAAGGAGAAAAGACGACAGTACCACTCCACCGAGCAGGTATCAACCTGGGAATCGACCAGGAAGAAGGAAAAATGGTGCCAATCAAGAAAATACACGCTCTCAGTTACGACCAATTAGAAGAGCTCTATCGATACATCAAACCCGATGATGGATTCGAAGTGTGAAGTCAGGAAGGGCTTCACCAATTATGTCTGTCAAGATAAATGATGCCAAACTCAGGCTATATGCCGATTACAGAGCACTCAACGAAGTCACCAACAAAGATCAATACCTTCTACCGCTCATTAGCAAAGCCCTGGATAGCGTACGAGGAGCCAAATACTTCACCAAGCTGGAGATCAAGGACGCCTACCACAGCATTCGAATTAGGGAAGGAGATGAATGGAAAACGAGCTTTTCAACAAAACTAGGAACATATAAATACCTGGTCATGCCATGCGGGTTATGCAACACAGCGGCAGCGTTCCAACAATGGATCAACGAGTTTCTTATAGAACCTATTGACATGCGTTGCATTGTCAATCTGGATGACGTATTCATATATACGAACACCCTACAACAACATCGAAAAGACGTCCGTGAAATCCCCGAAGCAATACGAGACTCGGCAACGAAAGTCAAACGATCCAAATGCGAATGCCATCAAAGCGGAAAAGAATACATAGGATCTATCATTGGACAAGAAGGGGTCAAGACAGACCCAGTCAAGAGACAAGCCATCTGGGACTGGACAATCCCCAAAAAGATAAAAGAAATCCAATATTTCCTAGGATTCTGTAACTTCTACAGACGATTCATCAAAGGTTTTCACAGAACAGCCAAACGACGATACGCGAAAACAAAAAAGAAATGCAGAAGCAACTGAAATGGGGAGACAAAGAACAACAAGCATTCGATGTTTTAAGGACCAAACACACCACAGCACCAGTACTGGTCTACTTTGACCCCCTCGCTCCAACCAAGATCGAACCGGAGGCCTGAAAATAGGACAGCTCCGGTAGACTTTCACAGCTATGCTAGTACCGGAAATGGAGACCACTGGGATACCGATCCACAACTATGTCAGACGCCTAATGCAATTATGACATACACGACAAGGAAGTACAAGCCATAATTCAGGCGTTTCATGAATGGAAATGATACACGAGGGGGAGCCCAAAGCCGGTACGGGTCTTTACCAACCAGAAGAACTTAGTAACTTTCATGACAACGAAAGAACTAAGTGAACGACAAGCCCGATGGATGCAATACTAAGTCAGTACAATTTCAAAATTGAATATCGACCAGGAAAGGAAGGGGGGAAACCGGATGCCAACACAAGATGAGCGGGACACCTACAAAGGGCAGGCGACAAGAGACTCTGACGAAAGGTGGGAATCCTATTGCCAAAAGAATCATACTGGGACATCGCAGATATCAAAGAAATCAAGCTCGACGGATTGGAAACAACCGAGTTTCCAGAATAGAACGAAGGAGAAATACAGAATGCAAGAAAGGTCAACGACGAAGTCTAAAATAGGAAAAGAAACTTGGACGAAGGAATGAAAGAAATGAAAGAAATAGCATTTGGGCTAGGTCAATGGAAGGACGACGTCTTATGGTACGAAGGAAAGATTTGAATACAGAGAGAAGAAAGGATACAGACGACTCTTATCATGAAACACCACAACCTCCCAACAGGTAGGACACAGGGAAATGGCAAAACCCACCGAGCTCATCAACTGACGATAAAATTTGCCAAACCTAAGGGAAGACATCAAACGATTGATAAAAAGATTGCCACACATGTCACAGGACCAAAGTGATCCAACATGCACCATATGGATTACTACAATCAAATGACGCCCGGAATCGACCATGGAAATCAATAGCTATTGACTTCATTATGGACCTGCCAAAATCAGAAAGATATGACACCATCCTGGTCATCATCGATCGGCTAAGAAAATGAGCCATTTCATTGACTGCTCGAAGGACCTCGACACACAGCAGTTCGCCAACTTCTTCCTGAAGGAGACCTCCAGGCTACACGAACGACCACGGGATATCATGAGTGACAGAGAGACACTATTCACCTCGGACCTATGGAAAGCAGCCACCAAGAAACTAGGGATGGAAAGATGGCTCAGCACAGCTTGCCACCCGCAGAAAAATGGACAGACCGAACAGACCAATGCCATATTGGGACAATACTTCCGCGCATATATCAACTCTCAACAAGAGGATTAGTGTGGTTACCTAGCACTTGCAGAATTTGGATACAACAACGGAAATCAGGAAACCATCAAGACCACACCATTCTTTGCAAACTACGGCATCAATCCCGAATACAAGATGATCCGTCATCTGAACCAAGGAAAACCGGTAAAACCAGGAGAAATGACTCAATTACTTGAGTCATTAAGGAACGAGATGGTGGCCGCGGAATTACGACGAAAATAATAGTAGGATATAAAAAGAAAATCTTATCTGAACGTACAATCTGGAGATATGGTGTAGCTCTTGGCATGGAATATCATAACCACAAGACCATTGAAGAAACGAGACTACAGAACAATCGCCCATTCAAAATCATGGCAGATATAGGGACAAGCGCATATAACCTGGCCTTACCACCCTCAATGAACATACACAACACATTCCACATGTCACTCCTCGAACCTTACAAACACAACGGCTTCCCCGCTTGAATAAAAAAACTCCATCAGGAAAATGTAAAAACCAGTCCTGGTCCACCAAGGGGGGTTGTGGTCCCCCTGGACCTCCTAGTCCACACTGATCCACCCTGGTCCACACTTTCGGTAAAATTTCAAAAAGTGTGGATCACAAGGGATCGGAGTGGACCAGGTGGACCACGGAGACCACAACTCCCCTTGGTGGACCAGGAGCGCTCAGGACCACCTTGGACCATGCCCCGACATTTTGCTGATGCTCCCACCTCATGTTCAGATAGGAGGAGGAGACGAATACGACCTTGAGGAAATGATCGACACTCAATTCCACTACCACAAGCTCCAATATCGAGCTAAGTGGAAAGGATACTCACCAGAATAGCACAAAATCTGGTACCCTGCTAAAACTATCAACAATGCAGAACAGACCCTCCAGCGATTACACCTGTGTTACACAGGAAAGCCCTGAATGGATACGCGTCACAATCAACAGATTGTCCTCCACACCTCCGCCCGTCGTCAAACAAGAACGACACTCCTACATCCCGGAAGATGACGCCCAGCCAGTCGCTTGCAACGCTACCCTCACTAGCCTAGAATACTAGGGCTCGACAAGACGTGAGATGGCACATGCCACCATGAGCTGGACGGAATGCTTCAACGATTGTCACGGACGATGACAAAGCAAGGCACACTCGCATATGACTAATAGTTATTAGTCATTTGTTGGTTATCTTTCACACTAGGAGATCAGTTGACTTATAGAATTTTGCATGACGACGTAATAGTGTGTTATTGGTTTATAGTTATTGGTTGATATTTGACATGACGCACGATGGCGGTCTTCTGCTTTATGTATTTCGCACATGACTCATGGTTATGAGTCATGGGTTTCGCGCATGTGACCTCGTTGGGGCGCATAACTGGTTTTATGGGTTTTGATTAGTTACGAGGTATGAGGTAGCTGACTTAGACGAGTCAGCTGATGGATTTGACACTAAGTCTTACTATGAGTCATGAGTGGTGTGACGAGAGGGTCTGAGTCACGCACGGTTAGGTGTGAGGGAAGAACCACTATATAAGTACACCCACGGGGCATGGGATCTGGATCACGAACGATCTTCTCTACACACCCGGCGATTGAAAACTCAACACCATGAGTATTTATCGTCAACATCCACCCCCTGTCCCCTCTTCTGATGGCTCTTTTACCTAGGAGGGTGACGCTACCACCACCCCTCTCCCCTCTGATTCCCTTCTGATCTTCCTGTTGCTTTGGCAGCCTGGTTGTATGGCGTTTCACGCTTACTCTCCCCTCATTTCTCCGCACTTGTTTCGCTACCTCGCTTGGCATTTGCACGGTCATCAACCCCTTTCTTTCGTCAATGGGTCGGTCCCAGTCTCGGGTTATCGTCGAAGTAGTGGCTCCCGTGGCTCTGCTCCCTGGTATTGCACTATTTCCTTGGCTCACTGTTCCGTAGGGTCGGCCTTGTTGAAAACTTGTGATCGCGTTTCGGTCCTCCCTCCCTGGTACTTCTACGTGATTGGGCACACCCCTACCTCTCCTCACCTGGTCTTCCTCCCGTGGCTCGGTTACAGCCAAAACACACACTACCCGGTTCGGTCGCCCTGGTGTCCGGCTATTATTCAGTTCGCCTCGTCTAGGGACTCGTTGACTCCCTCGGCCTAACCCACCACGCCTTCTACCATCAGCCCTGCGATCTGGTCTATGTGGCCTCGGGACTAGTACCCTCGAGTATCCTTGTGTTCCATGATGTTTGGAGTTGGGAATCGTTAAAGGCCTTAGCGGCGGATGAGCTTTCGCTGGGGCTTCCTGCTACATTTAGCGGTTTTTTTTGGTTTTTCTCACGGTTGGGTTTGTTTTGGGTTTTCGGTATCTGATTTCCTTTGGTCGCGAGTTTCATGTATATTGTTGTTGTAGTTTTCAGCGCCTGGGGGCTTGGTGCGGGTTTTAGACCCGGGGGCTTTTCTCCCACGGTTTCCAGTGCGTCGACGATGGGTTGGACTGGGTGGAAGTTTGTTGCGGTCCATATCCATCGCAGATGCGTGCTATGTTTGTACTTCTTGCTTTGGCCTTGGGCCTCAGCTAGAAACAAAATTTACAATATGATAAACAAAAAAAAGATAAAAGAAAAAAAGAAAAAAGAAAAAAGAAAAAAGAAAAAAGAAAAAAGAAAAAAAGTCCTGGCACTTGGGTGCTTGACGCAACCATTTATGTTCTGTCTTACACTATACTTTCAATACAAATGGTCTTTATCTATCATACTTTCGGGAATCAAGAGACGACGGTCTTATATGTGCCTCGCGATCGACGTTGCTAGATAGGAGTAAGACTACTTAGCTATCGCAAGAGCTATCAGGCTGAGAGAAGGTGATCATTAGAAGACTCTCGGTTACCTGCTGCAAGTATCACCTGAAGGAGAGAGGATTGTAACATTTTGTTGCGTCAACACAGGAGCACGTAACAAACCAACAAAATGGAGACCAACGACAAAAACGACATTGACCCCCTATCCGAAAATCTTCACCTTTGATCACTAGGGAAAGGACTAGAAAGAGGCTTGACAGAACAGAGGGCACCTAGCCCTACGACACAATAGCCACGATCGCCAAGTGGATCAGAAGAAACTGAGGTACAAGGAACGACACACCAAAACACGATGGCGGCTACGGCAGAACAACTGGGAGTTACATCCTCGGAAACAAGACTAATCCTGAATCTAGAACAGATGAGACAAATCATCACATCCCTAAGCGGAGGAACGAGGAAACTCAAAGCCCAGGAACCTCAGGTTTACCGAGGAGAACGACACAAACTCCGAGGCTGCCTAGCCCAACTCATAGTATACTACCGAATAGTAAGATGGCAGAAGGGCCACGACCAGGAATGAATCCTATATGCAACAAGGCTCCTAAGTGACCACATAGGAACTTGGATCACACCATACACAGAAGGACATATCACCACAACCTGGGACACTTGGGCAGGATTCAAAGCAGCATTGCAAAGACAATTTGGCGTAATTGACGCCAAAGGGAAAGCTGGGATCAAACTGAAAAACATGAAACAAGGGAGGCGATCGGTCACGGAATACTCGAATGAGTTTCACCTGGTGGCTAGCGAAGCCGAATTGGACGACTCGACAGGAGGAGCACTACTGCTCGGAGGAATGAACACAGAACTCCAAAATGCATTAGGACTCAGTAGCAAAGAATATGAAGACCTCGAAGTCCTAGCCCAATGGGCAATCCGGAAGGAAACTAAGCTGACAAGCGTCAGACATATCCAAGGATCTACACCTACCAAGAATATGCAAAGAGAAACCCATCATGATGGAAAACTAGTACGCGGCACTCAAGTACACGGAAACGCTGGAAAACGACAAGGACCATATCAGGATCAAAATACAACTACACGGTGAAAAGGAGTCAGTTACCATCAACGCCATGATTGACTCAGGAGCAACAGAAGACTTCATTGACCAAGAAGTTTGCAACAACCACAGGATCAACATGATCAAAGCAAAAAGCCCAAGGGAGATTTGCCTCGCGGACGGAAAGCCAAGCGCTATGAGTCCAGTTACCCATATGACAAAAGTACCTGTGGACATTAGTAGCCATAGGGAATGGGCAACTTTCCAAGTGGCAAACCTCCAAAACGATGAGATCATCCTCGGGATGCCATGGCTAAGACAAGACAACCCAAGAATCGAGGGGAAAGAGAAAGAATCACATTCAACAGCGAACGATGTCCGACTTGGTGTCTCAAATGTTCGCCCGTTGCAGATGCTGTACCGGAAGAAAAAGCCGCGAAGAGAATCTCAACACCAAATTCTCCAATGTCCAGGCCAAGAAGGGCCCGATGGCCAATAACCAGAGTGTCACAGTTAAGAAGCTACCAGCCAAGGTCGGAGTGCCAGCGAAAGGATCAGCGAAAGCAGCAGGGCACGAGCAGTACGCAAACGAAGGAACCAACCTTCCTGTCAGAGGAGAATCCATTATTTGGACTGGGATCGGTATTGGATCATCTTACAACAGGTATGCACGAATTGCACCCCGGAGCAGTCTAGCAGTCAAACACCGAATGATGACAAATGCTGGTGTCATAATCTCCGACTACAGAGGTCAAGTAAAGGTGGTTCTGGCCAACCTAGGAGACCAACCATACCGAGTTGAATATGAAGACCGAATTGCACAACGGATTATTGAAATGATCGACAACCGGGAACTACAAGAAGTAATCCTGTGGGACGATACCAAGAGAGCGGGTCAAGGGTTCGTGAGCTCCAACGCCACCATGGACCAAGAGGTGAAGGGCCAGAGTGCCAAACCACGAATCGAAATCAACGATAGATTAGCAAGAGTGTTCACCCAGTTCTACCACAGCGGAGAAACAATGGGCATCCTAAGATAGGATGAAATCGAAGAGGAAATTCACCTGAAAGCTATCAACATTAGCACAGAACTGGCGATAAAAAACCAAAAGAACAACGAAGACCAAGACGTTAGAGACAGAGTCACTCACAAATATCACAACCTGCTGGATGTATTCGAAAAAGGGAGAGAATAGGACGGGACCGCCCCACCCACCAGGCATCCACCTAGGAATCAACCTGGAAGAAGGCAAGATGGTACCAATCCAGAAGATATAGGCCCTCAGTTATAAGCAATGGGAGGAACGCCACCGATATATCAAACAGAAACAACATGGGGGATAGATCCGGAGGGGGAAGTCGGGAAAAGCATCACCAATCATGTTTGTCAAGAAAAAAGATAGTAAGCTCCGGCTCTGCGCTGATTATTGAGCGCTCAAAGAAGTTAGCAAGATATCCACACCCGCGACCGCTCAGTAGTGAAGCACTGGATTGGCTGTAATGAGCGAAGTACTTCGCCAACCTGGAGATCAAGGACGCCCACAACAACATTCGGATCTGAGAAGGAGACCAATGGAAGACAGACTTTTCAACAACATTAGGGACATACGAATACTTGGTCATGCGATTCGGGCTATGCAACGCACCGGCGGGGTTCCAAAGATGGATCAATGAGGTCTTTATGCAATCCAGCCACATGTTTTGCAGCGTCTATCGGGATGACAAACTCATATATTCAAACACCCAACAACAGGACAGAAAAGACGTCAGCAACATCCCTGAGGCATTACTAAAATCAGGGATGAAGGTCAAATCATCCAAATGCCAATTCCACCAAAGCAAAACACCATACCTAGGATTTATCATTGAACAAGAAGGGGTTAAGACAGACCCAGTCAAAATACAGGCTATCGGGGAATGGAGAACCCCCAAGAAAATCAAGGAAATCCAATGCTTCCTAGGGTTCTGGACTTCTACCGACAATTTATAGCAGGTTTTAGCAGGACTGCCAAACCGCTAGACGCGAGAACAAAAAAGGAATGCATTGGCAATTGGGAATGGGGAGATATGGAGGAACGAGCATTCGACAAATTAAGGACAAAAGTCACCACAGAACCAGTACTGGCCTACTTCGACCCCCTCGCACCAACCAAGATGGAAACAGACATCCCAAAATACGTCTACTCCGGTATATTATCACAACAATGCCAGGACTGGTAATGGAGCCCAGTGGGAAACCGATCCAAGACAATGTCGGACGCCGAATACCACTATGATATACACAACGAGGAACTACTGGCGAGAGTTCAGGCGTTCCACGAATGGGAATGATAGACGGGAGGAAGTCCGAAGCCGTTACTGGTCCTCACAGACTACAAGAACATAGTGACCTTCATGAAAACGCAGGAACTAAGTCAACCACCAGCACGAGGGATGCAAAAATTAGGTTAATATAACTAGGAAATCGAATACCGAACAGGAAAAGAGGGGGGAACGCCAGCCGCCCTGACGAGACGAGTGGGAGACCGACCTACTGCAGGCGACACAAGACTCACACAAAATGTGGGGACCTTACTGCCAAAATAGCGGTACTGGAAATTCCCTGAAACCACAGTAATCAAGCTCGACATATTGGAAACAGCCAGGTTTCCAGACAAAAATGAGGGAGCAATACAAAAGGCCAACATGAACCACAATGAAATCCAGGATATCAAAAGAAACCTGGACGAAGGAAAGAAAGAAAGGAACGGAATAGCGCTGGGGCTATGTCAATGGAAGGACGACCTCTTAGGGTACCAAGGAAGGATTTGGATACCAAACGACAAAGGGATACGAAGAACTCTTAACGCTAAACACCCACACACCCCACACGCAGGACATGGTGGGACGGCAAAAACTACCCAGCTGCTCAGTCGACGATACGATTGGCCAAAGATAAGAGAAGGCCATCAAACGATTCATCAAAAATTCTGACACATGTTAGAGGACCAAAGTGGTCCAACGTGCACCCTACGGATTGCTACAGCCAAACGAGGGCCCCAAATCGACTGTGGAAATCAATAGCTACAGACTTTATTATGGCCCTGCCGGAATCAGAAGGATATGACACCATACTGGTGGTCATCAATCGGCTCACCAAAATGCTCCATTTCATTTTATGCTTGAAGAACCTAGATGCACTGCAGTTCACCAATCTGTTCATGTAAGAGATAGTCAGCCTACACGGACTGCCCAAGATATCATCACCGACAGGGGGACATCATTTACCTCAGACCTATGGAAAGAAACTACAGGGAAATTAGGAATCAAACGAAGACTCAGCCAGGCTTTCCATCCACAAACAGATGGACAAACCGAACGGAGAAATGCCATATTAAATTAATACCTACAAGCATACATCAACTATCAACAACCCGATTGGTGTAGTTACCTACCCCTTGTGTACTTTGCATACAACAACGGAAATCAAGAAACCATTAAGAGCACAGCATTCTTTACAAACTATGGCATCAACCCTGAATACAATATGATCGGTCATCTGCTTCAAGGAAAGCAGGTAGAACCAAAAGAAATAAGAAAATTAGATGAGTCATTAAGGAAAGAGATGGTGGCCGCGCAATTACGCCAAGCAGAATACTACGATCTACACAGAAAACCGGATCCAAACCTACAATCAGAAGCTAAGGTGCGGTGGGTGCCATGCAACATCAAGATGGCAAGAGCTTCAAGAAAGATGGACTATAAGAGCATCGGACCATTCAAAATCTTGGCCAAGATCGGGACAAGCGGATATAAGCTGGCCTTACCGCCCGGAATGGCCATAAACAACATGTGCCACATCTGCCCTCTCGAACCTTACCAAGCCAAGCAATTCCGCTCTCAGATCAAAGAACCCGCTCCTCCTATTTAGATAGAATGAGAAGACAAATAATAGTACGACGAAATTCTCGGCTCTGGACTAGATTACAACAAGCTCCAATATCGAGCTAAGTGGGAAGAATACTAACCCGGATATGATAGAGTCTGGTATCCAGCAGAAAACTTTAACAATGGAGAACACACAGTCCAATGCTTTCACCAGCAGTACCCAGGAGAGCAGGCAGCGGATACACTTCATTATCAACATATCTTCCTCAGCAGCCCATGCCGTCGTCAAACAAGAACAACGCTCACAGAGGCCTGAGAGTGACGCCAAGCGGATCGCATGGAAAGCTAGCCCCACTAGCCCAGATTACTCGGGCTCATCAACACAGGAAGTGGCAGATGCCTCCATGAGATGGACAGGCTGCCACAACGACGAATGCAAGATCCATCTCGGCGAAAAACAAGGGTCAGGCTGGTACTCACAACTCAGGAGGAGATCCAGAAAGCCAAGTGTCGCCCATGATCACGACTGGCGACAGGAGATGGAAGCGAACCCAGGAGACGAGTGTGCCCCGCAACAACAACCTCAACGCCGAAGAGCTAGAAGAGCTAATCAGGAAATCACAAGCTGGGAAAATTGTTCCAATGACAATTGCAATGACCACTGAAGGGACAAGATGGACACCGGCTATTACCCACGACAACTGGTGTCACGAACGGTGACTACGCAAGCCAGACTCTCACATGACTAATAGTATTAGTCATCAGGTTGTTATCTTTCACGCTATGAGATCAGTTCACTCAGAGGATTTTAAATGACGACGCAATAGCCTGTCATTTGTTTATTGTTTTGGTTGATATTTGACATGACGCACGTTTGTACTCATGTGGTTTATGTATTTTGCAAATGACTCATAATTAGGGATCATGGGTTTCACGCATGTGACCCATTAGGGCACATGACCTGTTTTATGAGTTTTGATTGGTTGCGAGATATGGCGCGGCTGGCTTGGACAAGTCAGCGGATGGATTTCACACTATGTCTCACTATGAGTCATGAGTCGCGTGACACAAGGGTATGAGTCACGCAGGGTTTGGGCTGAGGGAAGAACCCCTATGTAAGGGCACCCTTGGGGAATGAGATTTGGGTCACGAACAATGTCCCCTACACACCCAGCCATTCAAATCTCAACACCATGAGAATTCATCGTCAACATCCACCACCACGGCGCTCCCAGTGAGCTGCACCCGCACTCTCCGTGAGCTGCCCCCCCCCTCCTGCCTTACTTCCCTTATCATGTCCTTGGGCCCTGGCATCCATGTTTCTAGGGGTCGTTTGGCTCTATCATCACCGCCCCTCTCCCCTTGCGCTTCGCTGCCTCGCATAGCGTTTGCACGGTGGGCAACACTCTCTCACCCATGTTACAGAGGGCTGGGACTACAGTTCGCAGTAGGAGAAAACCTTTCAACAGGCCACGGTCGATTTCTCCGTTCTCTTCACTTCCATTAGAGGCTGCCTAGTCAGACACGCACATCGTTACCGATAGTTTCCACGGTTATTGGGTCTACCCCTCCTCCCCCCCTTCAGGTTTCGTTAGTGGTTTACCAATTATTTACTTTGTTGGTGTCTACGGCAAGCGTTTTCCTGTTGCTTCCTCTCCATGTATTTATTTGTATTTTACTTTTCGACCACTCAGTCGGAGGGGGATTTAATATTTTGCGTGGCCGGTGTCCAGTGGGTCTCATACCAGAGAGCCTTGGGTTGCTAGCTTTTTCCCTGGTGCCGGGTTGGAGAAAAATACGGGATGGCGTTTTTTCTTTACTATAGCTAGCGCTGCATGTAGTCTTCCTTCCTACTAGTTGATTAATACAAAGCACATGAAAAAGCGAAAAAAAGAAAAAGAAAAAAAAAGACATGCGATTTGGGTTCTTCACACAATCATCTAAGTTCTTTCATACACTATACTTTCAATACAAAGATCTTTATCTATCACGCCTTCGGGGATCAAGACACGACTGGCTTACATGAGCCTAGCCATCAACCTTGCTAGATCGCAGTCAACGGACTTAGCTATCGCAACAGCTATTGGGCTAAGAGAAGTGATTGTTAAGCGAACTAGCGCTTACCTGCTGTTAGTATCACCCAGGAAGAGAGGATTGTAACAACAGTAGGCATGTCCACATGTGGTGGTCAATGAATTCGCCGACCGAACCAATGGATCTGCTCTTTTGTGGCCCTCGCACCCGTGGAGAAGATGGGACTCCCCCATGCGGCGCCGACAGTTTTGACCCTCGTGAAAATAGGGGCCAATCTCCTAATCCATCCGTTGATAGTGATGAGTCGGACTCAGACGGCCACCAGCCCAAGTCGTCTCCTGCAGCCGCAAAGACAATCACCAGGTTGAGTACCAAAAAGACTGGGAGCAGTATGCCAAAGACTGGACAAAGGGTGCCCTGCAGTCGGGCGGACGTCGATGAACCAGAGCCAGACTCAAAGGGCAGTTCGGCCACCAAGGTCCTGTGAGCCTTGGATTCCGGTTTCACACCATCTGCTAGTAAACAACCTTCTGCCCCTCCTGCTGACTTGGGCATTCGTGCCTTGACGTCTGGCCGACCAATAGGGAGGGAGACTGACCTAAAGAAAGTATTCCTGCTATCTACACGGACGGCAGTCAATAGCAGTGGCAAATGTCACCTGGCAGCAATGGCTGAGGCTGACTAACCGAACGGTCCAGCTGACGCTGCAGAACCTCCGAGAAAGGTCGTCCGTGGCGTGCCAATAATTGATAGTACTATTGAGGGTGAACCAGAGAGACTCCATTGAGAGGTTAACCGGAGTCGGCACCTTACCGCCATGCCTACTCCGCCAAACAGTCCTCCTCCGTTGGCTCTTAATTTGAGTACTGATCTAGCCTCTGCGGCCTCTGAGCAGCTGCGGCTGAGGACATCGGCTGAGCATCTTTGGATGCTAGCCTCCGGCGCCCAGCAGCCTGCCGACACATCGGCAACCCAAGTTGGTACGCCCAGTGGAAGAAAATCCCTCCCTAATCTCTGCGCCGACGATGAGCTTGTAGAGATGGCAGCAGCAGATGCCTGATGAAAATTAGGCCCGGCCGCCAGCTCCCGAGCCACCTCGAGTGGATACTTTACACCTGGTAAGTTGCGGTTACAACTACCAGGTCTTTCATCTGCTATGTTGGCAGCAGGTCCTACTGCTTTGTCAGCAGAAACGGACCTTAGGAGTCCGCTCCGGTTGGTTACTGCGCACTAGCTACTGTCAATAAAGCTAGCCTGCCTCGACCCAATGTGCCTAACGTGAAGCCGCAAACAGGGTAGTTCCGTTCCTGATTATAGATACTAGGCTTCTGCAGATCCTGGACTTTTCCTTTCGGTGTTTTTCGTTTTCGCTTCTAGAGTTCTGCGGGTTCATCAGGGAAATGTTGGAGCGTGGTCCAAGGTGGTCCTGAACGCTCCTAGTCCACCAAGGGGGGCCGTGGTCCCTGTGGTCCACCTGGTCCACTCCGATCCGCTCTGATCCACACTTTTGGAAATTTTACTGAAAATGTGGATCAGGGTGGATCAGGCTGCACCAGAAGGACCAGGGGGACCATAACCCCCCTTGGTGGACCAGGAGTGGTTTTTACATTTTGCTGAGGTTGTTCTCACTCGTTCCTGACCATTTCCGTTTTACATGAGCCCGCCACGGCTGGGCCGGTTTGCCTTGACCCAGGGTCATAAATTTAGACTTGCCATCGTCAACGGATCCTACCGAGGCAAGAGAGGAGCTTGGTCATTTTCTTTCTGTGTTTTGGAGACCATTCTTGTCGTGTTCGGCACCGGCTGTTTTTCGTCTGTGGGTTGTCTCCTCTGGCTTTTGAGGTTTGCTCTTCGAATTTTTGCAGTTCATTCTTCTTTTTTTCCGCCTTTTGTTCGTTTGGGATATGTTTCTTCTAGTTTTAGACCTTGCTCTTTGAGTTTGTGCAGATCATTCTTCCAGCTGTTTTTCGTTGGGGATTGCCCTCTTCATTGCTTTTCCCATCCCGGCTTTCACCTGATACCCCATCTGTTGAGCCTTAGCGACAGCTTGTACTTTCTGAGATGAGCGTTCCGTACTCTGAAACCTAGCCTTACCCGCATTCATTATGGTCCGCTTGGCAGCCCTACTAGAACTAGATTAGTCCACACATTGAATAAACCTCTTCATGTGCTTCATTAACTCTAAATCCTGGACGCTCCTATTATGATTTATCAAAACAGTTGCGCGGCTGATTTGAAGCTGGACGCCTCGGGGGCAATTCCTAGTTCAGGTGTCCAGCTGCAATTAAGCCGCGCGGGTGTGTGCCAATACCGTCGAGTATGAAAGCGAGTGACAAGCCGTGAACGTTCCAAGCACTTAAAGGTGCCTGGACAATTCCTATCTCCTAGATTCAAACCCCATATTGCCCACTTGGCCCCCTACCAATACACGTTTCCTAACACCATCTATCTAGCAACTCTATTCACTACGATCCTATTCTATCACGATTCGCCTGCACTCTATGTGACGACAACAGCGGCGGGATACGGGGGACAGAATGCGTCAGTCGAGGCAGGAGAGTCAAAGACGAAGGGAGGTCCGCCACGAGCGTACCCAGATATCTCAATCCCTAGAGGAGTTAACTAGAATACCACCCACTCTTGAGTCAGTTACAGGTGGGTCTACTGTAAGTAGGAGGGGAATGCCGTGCTGGGGCCAGCTTCATCCGGACCCGAGATACCAGCCCCTCTTCCAGACAACCGGGAGCCTGTTCTGGACAACTGGGAGCAGGGCCTGGAGCCAGCGGGTGACAGTATAGACTCTGATGAGGGAGAATACGAGTGCCAGAGCCAGGAGAGCCAGGAGAGCCAGGAGAGCCAGGACGGCCACAAGAGCCACAAGAGCCAGGAGGAGAACAAGTTAGAACACCATGGGGATGATGAAGATCCATTTGCGGATTGGGGGGGGGCACAAAGGCTGATGGGGCATAAGGTCCGTAACTCTCAAGCTTCAATACTGACAATCACACCTGGGAATACCCAGAGTTCTAGCAGGATTGGTTACCCCAGACGGAGAACACCTCCCCCAGTACATATTAGCCAAAATGGTTCTCCATCTGGGGTTCTCTCCCTTCGCCTGCACTCTTGAATTCGCTTGCAACACCGGCCATAACTCCAAGCCACTCAGAGCCAACAATGCCGGAATTGGAGAGTGGAAGTGGAGAGCGGCCCAGCAGCAGACGGAATATAGCCATAGGGCTTGAGCGTAGCATCCAGGCCAAACCCTGTTCCCTGATGTGGGACTGGACGATCTTGGTGAATCCGTTTCCGGACCCAATTACCCTGACCGAAGAAGTCCGCAGGGGCTGGAACGATGGTTGGAGGGAATTGGGCTTTCCCAAATTTGCCGATGCTACCCCACACTCAAATGACCAGGCAAGTTACCTTTAATCGAAACCTACATTTTATCCCCAAACTAAATGGAACGGCCGGCGGCCCCTGGTTTGCAGATCCGGTCAAAGCACAGTTCGTGCAAATCTCAGTATCTTCATACGGTGAAGAAGGCTATAACCGAACACTATAAGCTTGATATTGATGATCCTGCGGTCTGCAGAGGAAGGGCGGAATACCTGCTGGAGGAAGATAGGTTCACTTGCCCACCAAGGAACTATAGGGTAGCTTTTCAACATTGCCCCTGCTTTTTTCGAACCGTAGTAAGACTAAATCCATCTAATTCGGTGGACAGTAAATTTCTCTTAGATTCATAGTGCCAGAGATCCCGAACGCAATATAGCCACAATATTACTCTAGCCCTAGCAGGAAAGGCATGATGGATGAGGGGTTCCTAGACAAGATCGATGGTCCGTTTATCTGTCTGACAGCAGCCATACTGTGCCATTCACTGCCGTGCTGGCGGACGAGAAACTTTATCGATAATGTACCTTTCACACGTGCCAGTTCCAAAGGTAAGACAAATAACGCTGAGTTGCGGTTTGCAGAAGTGTCCGGATCCCTTAGCGCCCAGGCGCACAGGCATCCAGATACTATTGAAAACCGCAAGTACGTAAAGGGGTGATAAGCCAACTAACAAGATGATAGGCCGGCTAGAACGCCAAATACAGACATGAGACGGTATGGGAGAGGTCTGGCGCTGACGAATAATGGAGCGGATCAGGAAACCATTAAAGGCTAGAATCGAGAAGGAGCGGGGAAAGCCGGTTGTGAGAACGGAGGGATCTTCCAATGATGAGGATGTATTGAGGTGGGAGTTTGGACTGGTTCCAGAGGTGGATGCTTCAGAAGCCGCTGGCGGCCTCAGAGAGGCCGGGAGAGCACATGGTCGGCGTAGACCGCAATGTTATCAAGGGGCGAATCTGGGGTTATTAGATGATGTAGCACTGTTGGGAGAACTGGCGGACGCGTTATCACAGGTTGAAGAAACTGACCTAGAGGAGGGGAATGCACCTATCAGTATTCTATGATGGTATATGCATATTATGAGAGTGTAATAAGGGAAATAAATGATATATGCCAAACGAGTCCGGAAGTGACAAAACCTTAAAGTGTCTAGTCCAGTCGGAGGGCGTCAGGAGGGCAATTGTAGACATGACAGGCAAGGGAGGGGGTCGGGCAGATGCGGATGAGCTGGGCAGCCGGCAATTGTAGGTTCAGAAGGCAGGGGAATATGTTGTGTGGTCGGTGAGAGGCCGAAGCGGACAGTAGAGCATCCAGCGGACGAGATGCATTGGGGAGGGAGGTGAGCGAAAGGTTGAGAGGGGAGAACCTCCACCAGATCCGGGAAAATACGCAAAGGATTCGTGGGGTGCGGGGAGGAGAACAGAGCTTGTGGGCGGGTTCGGACGAAAAAGCAGCAGCGGGGAGAACGTTCACAGTCCCTCTCCTAGTCTTTTTTCGTCCGAACCCCCCCACAGGCTCTGTTCTTTTCCCCGCACCCCCCGAAGCCTTTGCGTATTCTCCCTGATCTGGCGTACGAAATCAGGGCTGAACGGGGTATCATGGGAAGAGGGGTGGCGGACAGGGGTGTGTGGGAGAGGGTTGCGAGGAGATAAGTCCCGGCCACAAGGCGCCTGCGAAGAGGAGCCTGCAGACAGGGGCATTCAGGGCTAGGGGACGAAGAGGTTATGCGCTTGGGGGAGGGTTGCTAGAGAGCACTGCGCCAGGCCGCGTTCTGTGCCTCCAGACACAAAGGGGCCGCGTCTAGACGAAGCGAGCCCGCGCGTTCGTATCAGCAACTGGAGTTTACGTTATATGCGCCTGAAGCATCCGGCACACAGGGCGATTAGGACGCACCAGGAGACAAGGTAATATTTTTGCCGATGTTTTGGTATTCTGGATTTCATTGTCGTACATGCTGGCTTTTTGTATTTCTCCCTCATTTTTGTCTTGAAACCTGGCTGTTTCCATTATGTCAAGCTTGATTTCTTCGCTCTCCAGGAATTGCCAGTACCGTTCTTCTGGCAGTAAGATCCCCACATTTCGTGTGAGTATTTTGTCGCCTGCCGTCGGTAGGTCTCCCGCTCTTCTCGTGAGGGGATCTGAGTTTCCCCCCTCTTTTCCTTGTAGGTATTCGATTTTGAAGTTAGATTGACTTAATTCCTGCATCCATCGTGCTTGTCATTCACTTAGTTCCTTCGTTGTCATGAAGGTTACTAAGTTCTTGTGCTCTATGGGGACCCGTACCGGGTTCGGACTTCCTCTCATATATCGTTTCCATTCTTGGAACGCCGGAACTATCGCCAGTAGTTCCTTGTGGTGTATATCATAGTTGCATTCATCGGCCGATATTGTCTTGGATCGGTATGCTAGTGGTCCCCATTTCCCGTTCTGACATTGTTGTGACAATATACCAGAGCAGACATATTTTGAGGCATCTGTTTCGATCTTGGTTGGTGCGAGGGGGTTGAAGTAGACGGGTTCTGGTGCTGTGGTGAGTTTTGTCCTTAATTTGTTGAATGCTCGTTGTTCTATGTCTCCCCATTCCCAATTGCCAATGCATTCCTCCTTTGTTCTCACATATAGCGGTTTGGCTGTCCTGCTAAAAACTTCTATAAATCATTAGTAAACGTGGCAGAACCCTAGGAAGCATTGGATTCCCTTAATTCTCTCATGGGCTGTCCATTCCCAGATGGCCTGTCTTTTGACTTGGTCTGTCTTAACCCTTTCTTGTCCAATGATAAATCCTAGGTATTCTGTTTCTCTTTGGTGGAATTCGAATTTGGATGGTTTGCCCTTCATCCCTGATCCTTGTATTACCTCGGGATGTTGCTGACGGCTTTTCTGTATTGTTGTAGGGTGTTTGAATATATGAGTACGTCATCCAGATAGACGATGCAACACATGTCGATATGTTCCATAAGAACCTCCTTCATCTATCGTGGCAACCCTGCTGGTGCCTTGCATAGCCCGAATGCCATGACTAGGTATTCCTCTGTCCCTAATTTTGTTGAAAAGCTTGTCTTCCATTCATCCCCTTCTCTGATCCGAATGTTGTGCTAGCCGGTGTTGATGTCCAGTTTGGTGAAGTACTTCCCTCCTCCCAGCCTATCCAGTGCTTCGCTAATGAGTGGTAGCCGGTGTCGATCTTTTTTCGTGACTTAGTTGAGCGCTCCATAATAGGCGCAGAGCCTCCACTTGACATCTTTTTTCTTGACAAACATGATTGGTGATGCTCTTCCCGACATCACGCTCCTGATACATCCCCGCTCTTCGTTGTGTTTGATGTATCGGAGGAGTTCATCCCAGTGGTCATCACTGAGGGCATATATCTTCTTGATTTGTACCGTCTTTCCCTCTTCCAGGTTGATTCCTAGCTCGATGCCTGGTCGGTGCATTAGCAAAAATAATCCTTGGCGCGCATAGCGCACATAACGTCAACCGCGAATCAGGACGCAACTACTTAAACTAACTATTACTGGGCGCAACTTGCGCAACACCATATCTTCCGGGCATCACCTGGTGCAACACGATATATTCTGCCCATCACCGGGGCACCATCATTTTTGCCGGGCACAGCCTGATATGCAACCTAATCTTCATGATTCACTCTGGAAACAGGTCAAGGGTCCCCTCTTTGCTTTCTGACCTGGGTCACAATATATTTTACACTCATATAGTCCATTTAGATAGTCTTCTATTGAATTTCTAATACTACTAAATACATGCGGCACCTCACTCATGGCTTCCCTATGCCTCGTCCAGGTATCCCGCCGGGTATTCCTCCCGGTATCCCTCTGGGTATCCCTCCCAGTCAGTATGTTAACTTCATGGTTATTAACCGCGTAGGAATGGGCCTTATACAGGCGTGTAGCTGGCGTCATGCCCAACAACCTCCCGCAAACAGAAATGAAATCCGTCCCTCGGTTGTGGAGGAATCTGCAATCGAGTAAAGTTCCGCCAGCATTGTACCTAAGACCCCCTCCACAGAAGACAGCGAAATCCTGGGTCTTGATGCCAGAGGGACGTAGGTTATACCGTTGCGTAGCTGGCGTCGAGCCCAATAACCCCCCGCAAACAGAATTGGAATCCGTCAGGCGGCTGTGGAGCAATCTGCCATCGAGTAAAGTTCCGCCAGCATGATACCCAAGACCCCCTCCAGAGAAGTCAGCGAAATCCTGGGTCTTGATGCCACAGGGACGTAGCTTATACCGTTGCGTAGCTGGCGTCGAGCCCAATAACCTCCCGCAAACAGAATTGGAATCCGTCAAGCGGTTGTAGAGCAATCTGCAATCAAGTAAAATTCCGCCAGCTTAGTATCTTCACAAAAGACAGTGACTTCATGGGTTTTCATGGGACAGGGACATACTTTATACCTTTGCGTAGCTGGCGTCAAGCCCAACAACCTCCCGCAAACAGGGTTGGAATCTGTGGGGCGGTTGTGGAGCAATCTGCCATCGAGTAAAATTCCGCCAGCATGCTACCCAAGACCCCCTCCACAGAACTCAGCGAAATCCTGGGTTTTGCTGCCACAGGGACGTGCCTCATACCGTTGCGTAACTAGCGTCAAGCCTAACAACCTCCCGCAAACAGATTTGGAATCCATCCAGCGGTCGTGGAGTAACCTGCCATCGAGTAAAATTCCGCCAGGGTTACTATAGAGACCCCTTCCAGAGAAGTCAGCGAAATCCTAGGTTTCGATGCCACAGGGACGTATCTTATACCAGTATGTAGCAGGCGTCGAGCCCAATAACCTCCCGCAAAGAGAATTGAAATCCGTTACGTGGTCGTGGAGCAATCAACCATAGAGTAAAATTCCGCCAGCATGCTCCCTAAGACCTCCTCCACAGAAGACAGTGAAATCCTGAGTTTTGATGCGCCAGGGACGCACTTTTTACCGCCCTGTAGCTGGCGTTGAGCTCAATAACCTCCGAAAAACAGAATTGGAATCCGTCCAGCGGTTCTGGTGTAATCAGCCATCGAGCAAAATTCCGCCAGGGCCTAAAGAAGTGTTAGCAACTCCATGAGTATTGCCCGCGTAGGGATGAGCCTTATACCATTGTGTAGCTGATGCAGAGCCCAACAACCTTGAAGAAACAGAACTAGAATCTGTCTAGCGGTTGTAGAGAAATCAGCTGTCGAATTCTGTAATCGCCAGCCCTATAATCCCATCAATAACTGTCAGGTTGGGATGAATCCAATACCAGTGTGTAGCTGGCGACGAGCCCAGAATGATGCAGGTGTCAGAATTAGGATCGGTAGTGTGGTGGTGGTGGAGTCATCAGGGTAGCTGTGGGGGTGATGATGTTGAGCGGTGCGGGGAAAGACAGCAGTCGTGTCGCGTCCAAGGCTAAGTGCTGAGAAATCACAACAACTCCTAGTACTAGTAGTAGAGACTGTCATAGGTATCACTCGCTTTCAGACTGGAGTAAGCTGGCATTTTCGCTCTCTGAAAAATCAAGTTCTGAAAATAGAACTCTTTGTCGCTCACTGGCAGGCTGGTGTGATTAGCGCCATAGTAAGATTAAGAGTACGGTGGCTTGCTCACTTGGCGCCCATAATGACCCAATCATCTTTGCCAAGGGTACCCCCTTTCCAGGTAGGAGAGATGGCTGGAAAGAGATAGGGGTCATATTCAAAAGGTACCCTGAATGTGGAGTGAATGAGTTGTGTATCTGGAGATGCGATGGTGTTGTGAGCTGCATTAGGAAGCATGGGGTGGAAGGTTGTGTAGCCAGTAGCGTCCGGGGTAAGGCTGTATGGCAAGTGTACCTCCTGACTCACCTGGCGCAAGCGAAGGCGGCAACCCAGCTCTGGGTGCACCTAACGTTAAGGGCGCAAAGTTACTGTACCTGGTATCCTGACGCAACAGCGGTGTGCCTGACACAAGGTATGTTTTTGCTGATGTGGAGCGGTACCGTCACTTTTTTCTCCCTTTTCGAATACTTCCAGCAGGTGATGATATTCTTGAGGAACAGTTTCTCTAACGTCTTGGTCTTCGTTCTTCTTTTTGTTTTTTATGGCCAGTTGTGTGCTAATGGGGATAGCTTCCAGCTGAATTTTGTCTTTGATTTCATCCCATCTTAGGATGCCCGTTGTTTCTCCCTGCGATAGAACTGTCTGAACGCTCTTGCTACTATCACGTTGATGTCCATTCGCGTTTGGGCACTCTGGCCCTTGACCTCTGGGTCCATGGTGGCATTGGAGCTCACGAAACCTTGATCCCCTCTTTTGGTATAGTCCAACTGGGGTACTTCTTGTAGTTCCCTCTTGTCGATCTCTTCGATCATCAGTTGTGCGATTCGGTTCCCTTTTTCCACTCGGTATGGTTGGTCTCCTAGGTTGTCCAGAACCACCTTTACTTCACCTCTGCAGCCGGAGTCTATACAACCTGCATTTGTCATGAGTCGGTGTTTGCCTGCTAGACTGCTTCGTGGGACAATTCGTCCATAGGTGTTGTGAGGTAATCCAATAGCTATCCCCGTCCCTATAATGGCTTGTCCTCTAGCAGGAACGTCAGTTCCTTCGTTTGTGTAAAGGTCGTGCCCTGTCACCTTAGCTGATCCTTTCGTTGGCACTCTGGCCTCGGCTGATAGCTTCTTAACTCTGACACTCTGGTCATTGGCCATTGGGCCGTTCCTGGCCTGGACCTTAGAGAATCTGGTGATGAGATTCTCTTCCAGGGCTTTTTCTTCACATACTGCATATGCAATGGGCGAACATTTGAGACACCAAGTCGTACATCGTTCGCTGTTGAATCTGATCCTTTTGTCGTTTCAATCAATTGTAGGGTTGCGTTCTCTTAGCAATCGCATCCCGAGAATTATCTCATCGTTTTGGAGGTTTGCCACTTGGAAGGTTGCCAATTCCCTATGGCTACTAATGTGCATAGGTACCTGAGTCATATGGGTAATAGGACCCGTAGGGCTTGCTTTTCCGTCCGCGAGGTAAATCTCTCTTCGGTTTTTTGCTTTAATCATCTTGATCCCGTGTTTGTTGCAGACTTCGCGGTAGATGAAGTCTTCTGTTGCTCTTGAGTCAATGATGACGTCGATAGTGACTGACTCTTTTCCTCCGCGTAGTTGTATTTTGATCATGATATGGTCGTTGTCGTTTTCGAGCGTTTCCGTGTAGTTGAGTGCAGCGTAGTAGTTTTCCATGATGATGGGTTTCCGTTCTGGTCTGTCCCTAACACCCTCTCTTACTGGGGACATTCGTCGTTTCCCGACAGTTCGGGTTTCTGTTCGACCTTGATTTCTTTGATCCTAGGTCTGGTCTGCCAAGGGGCAGGTTTCTTCGTCGGTTGCCAACTGCTGGGCTTGTGCGTTGAATCCTTTAGGTTCATATTTTCTCCTGTAGTTCCTGGCTAAGTGTCGAAGTTGTGTGCATTTGAGGTATAGTTGTTCTCGAATCCTCCTTTGGAATTCCTCTCGTGAGATGTTGAACCTTGGTCGTTTCCGGATCGCATCCAGTTTCATGGGGTCGCCGTAGCTCTGAGGGCCTTTGTTCGTGGGTTTATATGTTCGGTCTGCATTTCGTGGCCTGATGGGTTCCCTTTGGATATTCTTGGTAGGTGAACATGCTTAGATATGTCTGACGATTGCCAGCTTGGTTTTCTTCCGCATTGCCCCTTGTGCTAGAACATCGAGATCCTGATATTCTTCGCTGCTGGCTCCCCATGCGTTTTGGAGCTCAGTGTCCATTCCTCTTAGTAGTACTTCTCCTCCTGTCGAGTCGTCCAATTTAGCTTCGCTAGCCACAAGGCGAAACTCATTCCTGTTTTCCGTGAGCCATCGTTTGCCTTGTCTGATGCTTTTCAGTTTGATCTTTGCTTCCCCTTTGCCGTCAATTACACTAAATTGTCTTTGCAATTCTACTTTGAATCCTGCCCAAGTGTCCCAGGTTGGGGTGATTCGTTTTTCAGCGTATGGTATGATCCAGGTTCCTGCGTCGTCCCTTAAGAGGCTTGTTGTATATAGGATGTTTTCCTTGTTGTGGCCGTTCTGTCATCCTACAGTTCGATGGTATACTAGGAGTTGGGCGAGCCAGCCTCGGAGTTTGTGTCGTTCTCCTCGGTAAACCTAGGGTTCCTTGGCTTTGGGCTTCCTTATTCCACAGCTAAGGGATGCGATAATTCGTCTCATCGGTTCTAGATTCAGGATTGGTGTTGTTTCCAAGGATGTAGCTCCTGGTTGTTCTGCCTTAGCCGTCATCGTGTTTCGTCGTGTCCATCCTTGTGCCTCTGTTTCTTGTGACCCACTTGGCGATGGTGGCTCTGGTGTGGTAAGGCTCGGTTCCCTCTCTTCCGTCAAGGCTCTTTCCAGTCCTTCTCCTGGTGCTGAAAGGTCGAGATTTTCGGCTAGGGGGTCAATCTCGTTTTCGTCGTTGGTCTCTGTTTTGTCTATTTGTTAGGTGCTGCTGGATTGACACAACCAAATATTACAATCCTCTGTCCTTCAGGTGATACTTGCAGCAGGTAACCGATAGTCTTCTAACGATCACTTCTTCTTAGCCTGATAGCAATTGCGATAGCTAAGTCTGTTGACTCCTATCTAGCAATGTCGATCGCCAGGCTCATATAAGACCGTGCTGTCGTGATTCCCGAAAGCGTGGTAGATAAACATCTTTCGTATTGAAATTATAGTGTATGAAAGCACTTAGATGTTTCCGTGAAGAACACAAATCCCATGCCTTTTATTTTATGTTTCTTTATTTCATGTGCTTTGTATGAATCAACTACTGGGAACAAAGACTGCCTGCAGTGGGAGCTATGGTAAAGAAAAAACCCCATCCCCACTTTTAACCACCCGGCGCCAGGGAGAAAGCCAGCAACGCAAGTCTCTCTGGTACGAGACCAACCGCACACCAGCCACGCAAAATAAGAAATCAAAGTGGAGTAAAGGGGCAGAATATGAAAATCAAATAAATACACCGGGAGGAATCAACACGAATACCCTTACCGTAGACACCGACAACAAAATAAATAATTGTTATAACCACTTCAGAAACCCGAAGTTACCAAAAAAAAAGAGGAACAATGGCGGTGCAGGGGCCACTTAAAACGGTTGCGGCGTTGGAAGTATCACTAATGAACCCAAGGCGTTGACATCCGGCACCAAGGCAGTGGACTACGACGACTGAGCGTACCCGAGGGGTGCGACCATGGAGAAATCGCAAGGTGTGGGGAAGGGGCAGTAGGGTGCCAGCCAAGTGAGTGGATTGTAGCTGTAACAGAGCAACGGGATGAAACCTGAAGGGGGAGAGGAGGGGTAACCCCAATAACTGTGGAAACTATCGGTACCAGTGTGCATGTGTGACTAGACAGCCTCTAACAGAGGTCAAGGGAACAGGGAGATCGACCCTAGCCTGGTGAAAGATGTGCTCATACTGCGAACGGTAGTCTCCGCCGTCTGTGACATGGGCGAGAGGGTGTTACGACCGTGCGAGCGCTAAGCGAGCAAGCAAAAACCCGAGCGGAGAGAGGGGGGAGTAGAGCCAGACGACCCCTAGAAACAAGGACGGCAGGGCCCAACGACATGATAAGGGAAATAAGGCGGGAGAAAAAGGGTGCAGCTCACGGAGAGTGCGGGTGCAGCTTACTGAGAGTGCGGTGGTGGTGGATGTTGACGATGAATTCTCATGGTGTTGCGATTTCAATCCCCGGGTGTGTACGGCAGAGGGTTCGTGACCCAAATCTCATGCCGTTTTCTTTTTTTCTTATTTTTTTTTCTTTTTTTTTTTTATCATGTGCTTTGTTTTATTCATCATCTAGGTACAAAGAATACGTGCAGCCCTAGCTATGGTAAAGAAAAACCTCCGTGAACCCACCGGCGCCAGTGAAACAGCCCTCAACCCATGTCTCTCTGGTCTGAGACCAACCGCACACCAGCCATGCAAAATAAGAAATCCCCCTCCAACTGAGCGGTCAAAAAGAAAAATACAAATAAATAAATGGGGAGAAATCAACAGGAAAACCCTTGCCGTAGACACAAACAAAGTAAATAATTGATAAACCAGTAACGAAACCCTAAGTGACCGACAATCAAAGAAGAACAAAGGGGGTGCAGGGGCCACTACAACTCATGTGGCATTGCAAACATTACTCGAGAACCCAAGGCATTGACATCCGCCACCAAGGTAGTGCAATACAACAACTGAGCATAACCGAGAGGCGTGACTGTCGGAATAGCCTGGGTGGTGAAGGGAGTAGGGTGCCAGCCGAGTGAGTGGACTGTAGCTGTAACCGCGCAACGGGACGAGACCTGAAGGGTGGAAGGAGTGGTAGAGCCAATAACCGTGGAAACTATCGCTAAGCATGTGCGTGGTTGATTAGGTAGCCTCCAATGGGAGTGAAGAGAACGGACAAATCGACCGTGGCCTGTTGAAAGATTTTCTCTTACTGCGAACTGTAGTCCCAGCCATATGTAACATGGGGAAGAGGGTGATGCCGACCGTGCAAATGCTAAACGAGGCAGCCAACGGCAAGGAGAGAGAGGGGGTGATGATAGAGCCAAACGACTCCTAGAAACAAGGACGCTAGAGCCCAAGGACATGATAAGGGAAGTAAGGCAGGAGGGACGGGGTGCAGCTCAAGGAGAGTGTGGGTGCAGCTCACTGAGAGTGCGGTGGTGGTTGATGTTGACGATGAATTCTCATGGTTTTGAGATTTCCATCGCCGGGTGTGTAGGGGAGATGGTTCGTGACCCAATCCCCTGCCTCTTTTTCTCTTTTTTTTTTTCCTTTTTTTGTTTTTTTATCATACTTTAAATTTTGTTTCTGGTTGAGGCCGAAGGCCGAAGCAATAAGTACAAAAATAGCACACATCCATAATGGATATGGCCACAATAAACTTCCTCCCAGTCCAACCCATCGTCGAGGGGGTGGAAACGGTGGGAGAAAAACCCCTGATCTCAAACCCGCACCAAGTGCCCGGGCGCTGAGAACTACAACAAAATATACCTGAAACTCGTAACCAAAAGAAAACATCTACCGAAACCCCAAGACAAACCCAACAGTGCCACTGAGAAAAAGCAAAAAAAACCCAAATCCGCCGAAGAAGCACCAGGGAAAGCCCATCCGCCGTGAACGCCTTTAACGATCCCTAACTGCAAGCATCACCGAACACGACAACACTGCGAGGGTAATAGTACCGGGGCCATATAGACCGTGCCGCGGGGCTCATGGTAGAATCTGTGGCGGGTTAGGCCGTGGGAGTCCCGGAGTCGTTAGAGGAGGCGAGGTGAATTGTGGCCGGACGCCGTGGCGTCCGAACCTGGTGGGGGGTGTTGGCTGTAACCGAGCCACAGGACGAAGACCTGGTGTCGGGAGGGAAGGGTGTCCCCAATCAAGCAGAAGTATGAGAGAGGGAGGACCGAAATGAGATCAGCACTTTTCGACGATGCCAACCGTACCCAACAGTGATCCCAGCAGATAGTGCAATACCATGGAGCAGAGCCACCGGGGCCACCACTTCGACGATAACCCGAGACTGCGACTGACCCATTGATGAAAGAACTAGGTTGCAGACCGTGCAAATGCTCAGCGAGGCAGCGAAGCAAGTGCAGAGAAGGGAGGGGAAAGTAACCGTGAAACCCCATACCCCCAGGCTGCCAAAGCAACAGGAAGATCACAAGGGAATCAGAGGGGAGAGGGCTGGTGGTAGCTTCACCCTCCTAGGCAAAAGAGCCATCAGAAGAGTGGAGAGGGGGGTAGATGTTGACGATAAATACTCATGGTGTTGAGCTTTCAATCGCCGGGTGTGTAGAACAGATCGCTGGTGACCCAATCACCTACGTGTTTTTCTCTTTTTTTTTTCTTCTTTCTTTTATTGTTTCTTTTTTATCATATGCTATGTATTAATCAACTACGGGGAACAAAGACTACGTGCCGCGCTAGCTGTGGTAAAAAAAGAAGCCCATCCGCTGTTTTTCTCCAACCCGGCACCAGGGAAAAAGCCATCAACCCAAGTCTCTCTGGTGTGAGACCGACCGCACACCAGCCACCCAAAACAGGAAATCCCCCTCCGACTAAACGGTCGAAGAGAAAAATACAAATAAATACATTGGGAGAAATAAACAGGAAAACTCTTGCTGTAGACACCAACCAAGTAAATAATTGATAAACCACTAACGAAACCCGAAGTAACTGCCAATGAAGGAAGAACGAAGGGGATGCGGGGGCCACTAAAACTGATCTGGCGTTGCAAACATTACACGAGAACGCAAGGCATTGACATCTGCCGCCGAGGTAGTACAATACGCCGACTCAGTGTAACCGAGGTGTGCGACCGTGGCAATCCCTAGGGCGGCGAGGGCAGGAGGGCGCCACGCGAGTGAATGGACTGTAGCTGTAACTGAGCAACGGGACGAAACCTGAAGGGGGGGAGGAGGGATAGAGCCAATAGCCGTGGAAACTATCGATAACCGTGTGCGTGTCTGACTAGGCAGCCTCTAATTGAAGTGAACAGAATGGAGAAATTGACCGTAGCCTGTTGAAAGGTTTTCTCCTACTGCGAAAGGTAGTCCCAGCCGTCTGTAACATGGGCAAAATGGTGTTGCCGATCGTGCAAACGATAAGCGAGACAGCGAAGCGCATGCGGAGAGAGTGGGTGATAGTGCCAAACGATGCCTAGATACAAGGACGCCAGGGCCCAAGGACATGATAAGGGAAGTAAGGCAGGAGTGGGAGGGTGCAGGTCACGGAGAGTGCGGGTGCAGCTCACTGGGAGTGCAGGGTGGTGGATGTTGATGCTGAATTCTCATGGTATTAAGATTTCAATCGCCGGGTGTGTATGGGAGGTGGTTCGTGGACCCAATCCCCTGCCTTTTTGTTTTTTTCTTTTTTCTTTTTTTTATCATACTTTAAATTTTGTTTCTAGCTGAGGCCGAAGACCGAAGAAATAATTACAAAAATAGCACGCATCCGGAATGGATATGGCGGCAACAAACCTTCACCCAGTCCAACCCATCGTCAGGGCGGTGGAAACTGTGGGATGAAAACCCCTGGTCTGAAACCCACACCAAGCGCCCGGGCGCTGAAAACTACAATAAAAGGTACATGAAACTCGCGACCAAAGGAAAACATCTACCAAAAACCCTGACAAACCCAAAGTGAGAAAAATCAAAAAAACCCAAATCCGTAAAAGAAGCACCACTGAAAGCAGATCCGCCGCGAAGGCCTTTAATGATCCCCAACTACTGGTATTGACCGAAGACGACCCGGCTTTGAGAGTAATGGTACCGGGGCGATATAGAACGTGCCGCGGGGCTACTGGTGGAACGTGTGGCGGGTTAGGCCAGGGGAGACCACGAGTCCTTAGAGGAGGCGAGGTGAATGATGGCCGGACGCGAGGGCGACCGAACCGGGCGGGGGGGTGTTTGGCTGTAACCGAGCCACGGGACATAGACCAGGTCAGGGGAGGGCGGGGTGTGCCCAATCAAGTAGAAGTACAAGGGAGGGAGGACCGAAACGAGAGCATGACTTTTCCACTATGGCGACCGTACCGAACAGTGATCCAAGAAGATAGTGCAATACCAGGGACGCAGAGCCACTGGGGCCACTACTGCGACGATAACCCGAGACTGCGACCGACCCATTGACGAAAGAAAGGGGTTGCCGACCGTGCAAATGCCAAGCGAGGCAGAGACGCAAGTGCAGGGAAGGGAGGGGATAATAACCGTGAAACCCCAGACCACCAGGCTGCCAAACCAACAGGAAGATCAGAAGGGAATCAGAGGTGAGAGGGGTGGTTGTAGTGTCACCCTACTAGGCAAAAGAGTCATCAGAAGAGGGGAGAGTGGTGTGGATGTTAACGATGAATACTCATGGTGTTGAGTTTTCAATTGCCGGGTGTGTAGAGGGGCTCGTTCGTGGACCCAATCCCCTGCCTTTCTTTTCTTTTTTCTTTTTTTCTCTTTTTTTTTTTGTTTCATGTGCTTTGTTTTATTCATCATCTTGGTACAAAGACTACGTGCAGCACTAGCTATGGTAAAGAAAAACCTCCGAGAACCCACTGGCGCCAAGGAAAAGGCCATCAACCCCAGTCTCTCTGGTCCGAGACCAACCCCACACCAGCCACGCAAAATAAGGAATCAAACTCCGACTAAAGGGGCGGAATAAGAAACATCAAATACATATATGGGGAAGAATCAACAGGAAAACCCTTGCCGTAGACACCCGACAAAAAGAAATAATTGATAGACCACTTGTGAAACACTAAGTAACCCACAATGAACCAGGAACAAAGGGGGTGCGGGGGCCACTGAAACTGTTGTGACGTTGCAACCATTACTCAAGAATCCAAGGCGTTGACATCCGGCACTGAGGCAGTGCAATACGACGACTGAGCGTAACCGAGGAGCACGACTGTGGCAATCGCTAGGGCGGCGAAGGCAGTAGGGTGCCAGCCAAGTGAGTAGATTGTGGCTGTAAGCGAGGGACGGGACGGGACCTGAAAGGGGAGAGGAGGGGTAGACCCAATAACCGTGGAAACCAGCGGTAACCGTGTGCGTGTCTGACTAGGCAGCCTCTAACGGAGGTGAAGAGAACGGAGAAATCGACCGTAGCCTGTTGAAAGGTCTTCTCCTACTGCGAACTGTAGTCCCAGCCGTCTGTAACATCGGCGAAAGTGTGTTGCAGACCGTTGAAACGCTAAGCGAGACAGCGAGACGCAAGCGGGGAGAGGGGATGATAGAGCCAAACGACCCATAGACACAAGAACCCCAAGGCCCAAGAACACGAGAATGGAAGTAAAGCGGGAGGTGGGGGTGCAGCTCACGGAGAGTGAGGGTGCACCTCACTGAGAGTGCGGGCGTGCTCGATGTTGACGATAGATTTTCCTGGTGTTGAGATTTCAATCGCCAGGTGTGTAAGGGAGATGGTTCGTGACCCAATCCCCTTTCTTGTTTCTTTTTTCTTTTTTTTAATTATATTTTAATTTTGTTTCTAGCTGAGGCCGAAGGGCGCAGTAATAAGTACCAAAATAGCATGTAACTGCGATGGTTATGGGCGCAACAAACCTCCACCCACTCCAACTCATCGTCGAGGCGGTGGAAAGCGTGGGAGAAAAACCCCTGGTCTAAAACCCGCACCAAGCGCCCGGGTGCTGAAAACCCCAACAAAATATACATGAAACTCGGTACCAAAAGAAAGCATCTACCAAAAACCCAAAAAAAAACCCAATAGTGAGAAAAACCAAAAAAACCCAAATCTGTAGTAGAAACACCAGAGAAAGCCCATCCGCCGCGAAGGCCTTTAACGATCCCTGCCTATGCTTATCACCGAACACAACCACGCACGAAGGTAATAATACCGGAGCCTTATAGAGCCGGGCCGCGGGGCTAATGGTAGAACGTGTAGCGGGTTAGGCCGAAGGAGTCCACGTGTCCTAGGAGGAAGCGAGGTGAATGGTGGCCGGACACCAAAGCAACCGCGCCGGGTGGGGGGTGTTGGCGGTAACCGAGCGACGGGACGAAGACCAAGTGAGACAGGGGAGGGGTGTGCCCAATCAAGTAGAATTACGAAAGAGGGAGGACCGCAACGAGATGACGACTTTGCGACGATGCCGACCGTACCGATCAGTGATCCAAGGAGATAGTGCAATACCAGGGAGCAGAGCCACCGGGGCCACTACTTCGACGATAACCCGAGACTGCGACCGACCCATTGACAAAAGAAAGGGTTGCCGACAGTGCAAATGTTAAGCAAGGCAGGGAAACAAGTCCGGAGAAAGGAGCGAGTAGAGCCAAACCACCTCTAGAAACCAGGACGCCAGGGCCCAAGGACATGATAAGGGAAGTAGGGCTGGAGGGGGAGGGTGCAGCTCACAGCGAGTGCAGGTGCAGCCTACCGAGAGTGCGGTGGTGGTGGATGTTGACGATGAATTCTCATGGTGTTGAGTTTTCAATTGCCGGGTGTGTAGAGGAGATCGTGGAACCCAATCCCATTCCTTTTTTTTTTCTTTTTTTTTTTTCATCTTAAATTTGTTTCGTCTTCTAGGTACAAAAAGTGCATGCAGCGCTAGCTATGGCATAAAAAAACCTCCTATAACTAACCAAACGGCGCCAGGGAAAAAACCAT